>ERZ894226.307-NODE-307-length-33763-cov-6.714578_pt1 | contig 33763 bp, 48 predicted proteins | sample MGYA00380294_ERZ894226 | MGnify/ENA primary metagenome ERZ894226 (study PRJEB32331, sample SAMN06328434) | human gut metagenome | biome: human gut microbiome; feature: stool | host: Homo sapiens | collected 2014-10-29 ... | reverse complement strand
TCCAACAGGCGATCAGCATCTCGGTTCGTGGCGTGTTCCTCACTGATGAGGGCGATGCCCTTGACAATCGAGGGCGTGCAGGCGGCGATTACCGCGGCATCGACGGCATAGTGGCGGTCGTCCTCTCGGTTCTTCTTGCCGGCATCGTCGAGAATGCCGATGCGCCAGATTCCGCGCATGAAGGCCGTCGCCGCACCAGAGACGCAGAAGACGTGTTTTCGTCCATCCTCGGGGAACGGGAGGCAGTCGGCAAGCCATTTCGCGACATCCTTGGACATGTAGCGGGTATCGTTCAGGTTGCGGCTGATGAAGGAGTCGATGTTATTCGTGAAGTTATCCTCCTTCAGCTTCGCGAGTTTCGAGGAATAGTAGTGCTTCGGCTCCTTACCGCTAGCCCAGACATCCATGCGGATGCAGAATTCATCCCAGTTCGGCGCGGTAGGCTCGCCCGAGGTCATCCACTCGTAGGGCGTACGGTTCGACTTGTTGCGATTCGATTTCGTCAGGACGAGAACCTTGTTGGTTCTCGCATTATCACAGGAACGCGAGAAAGGAAGGATGTGGTCGATCTCGACATAACCCTTTTCAGTCAGCATGCGACCGAAATCAATGCCCTGACCCGTGTAGGGATCCTTGCCGCCCTGCTCGTTGTACAGTTGGACCTTATCGATGTCACGGCCCCTCACCTGATCGGCATCGGAAAGACCGAGATATTCAACGATATCGTCCTTGGCCTTCTCGTTTGTCCTTCGGTTGTAGATGTTCCCGCTGGCAATGAGCTTCTTCTCGTGTTCAGTGCGCTTAAGGTCATTTGCCACCTCCACGCGTATCGTGTCGGGTAGGCCATAGTGCCTGATAATCGAGTTGATAATCCTGCGTATCTGGGCGCATGAACGCAGGACGACCGGATTGGTGCAGATTGGTGAGTATTTCGAATAGGGCATCAGGAGTCCGTCATCGCTCGCGTTGCGCTTAGCCGCCAGTGCTTCACGCGCGTCATACAGACCCGTTGCGACCTCGGCATCGTACAGGCGATTGATGTTCGTGTCCTCGAATGCATCTCGGAGCATCTGTAATGCTTTCAGACTTGTCGAGCCGTACCCCGTGAACAGCTTCGAGCCATAGGGCAGCTCGAGGAGAGCCTCCATGTCCTCTTGCTTCAACCCATCGGTGCGCTCGGCAATACGGGTGGCGAAAGACTCGGATGAGGATGCATACGTCGCCGCAGCGCATACTGCATCGGCGAGGTCGACATCGTCGTGCAGGCGGTTGAGTAGATCCGGGTTCAGGTCATGGAGAGTCGAGCAGAGGACATTCCATGCGGGAACTTTGACGCAAACATCCTTCGCCTCGTCCGATTGGCGGACTCCCGCGAACGTGTCGGTATCGGCAAGGTCGAGTTTCTTGCGCAGCTGGGACCATTTCAGCGGCTTCGGGTTCTTGGAGACCTTGAACAGGTCGTGAACGACTTGGTTGCGCGTCAAGGGCGAAATCTGCGTAGCGACTGACCCGATATGCTCGATCTTGACGTTCGCGAGCGTCTGGTAGGCGCGGACCATCTCGGATGAGATGGATGATTTCGGTCCGCGTCTAATCGGCTCGCCGAGATAGGTGCAGTAGCCCACCTTAGAATAGATGATCCGGTCGCGCTTGGTCGTATCCGTCAGCCAGCGAAGGGCGGCGAGGTATTCTCCCTCGAGCGATTCAGTGGCTAGCTCGTTTCCCAGCTCGCGTTGATGGCGGAAAATCGCGTGAACCTCGTCCACCACCATATCGATATCGATGGTATGGGAGTAGTCATTTTGGCGATTGCGGATTCTCGGCTGCGTTATGAGGTATTGGGCGAATGTCTCGTAGCCGTTAGCATCCATAATCTCGGCGTTTTCCTTCAGGGCCTTCTTCACCTTGCCGGCATCCTTGTCGTTGTCGGCCTTGCCGTGGTCGATGTAGCCGCGGCGACTGGCGAATCCGTAAAGGACACGGGCGAGCTCGCGACTGGAAAGGATTTCGCTCAGGCCCTTCACTCGCAGCTGGATGTTGTCCTGTTCGCCCTTGCGTACGGAGAACCATTCGGAAGACGCGCCCTCGGGAATGACGCCGTGAGCCATCAGAATCTTGCTGATATGCTTCTTCCTCGCCGCGCGGCGAGCGATATTGCGTCGCTGCGACCTCGCCTGGCGTCTTGCTGATGCCAGGCTCGTCTTGTTTTTCGGATTCCACGGGCAATCGAACAGATGGGTCGCCATGAGGACGATTTCTTGGTTCAGCTCGTCCATGAGGCAGACTCCGATGCCGGCGATTCCCATGTTGATGCCGAGAACCAATTTTCGGGGTTTGGAGCCGAACTGCTCGCGCGACATCAGGGCCGTCTTCACGAGCTCGGGGTCGAATCCGCAATCGCACGGATCTTCATAAGCTGCCATATTCACTTCCTGTCTTCTTGAAGCGCTTGGGGTACGCTTTCCGATACATCAATAATAGTATAGCCTCCCGCATCGGCGGAAGGCTATATCAAGGTCAGGATTTACGGTCCGATATCAATTGAAGTCGACAACGGGGGCGTTCGCGGCAGCGCCCGCATTTGCAGATGTGATGGCAGCGATACCGAGTAAGAACGTCGCGCATGCGACCAGAACCGCCTTAAAGTGCCTTTGGAAGAAGGTCGGGTGCCCTCGCGGGAAACCTTTTCCCTCCGAGTACCTCCAGACCTCGAACTCCACTACCCTACCCCGCGTTCTCGAGCAGAACGAGCGTATCTGTGGCGCAGACGACCTTCAGATCCAGGTTCACCTTATACCAGTGCGCCGTATCCTTCGAGACGATGTAGTAGTCGAAGTGACTGGAGGTGAGGTAGGACAGCTTTGCCTTTTCCGATTGCATGGCGTCCACGTAGTCGCGGTAGGGGGAAGTTACTCCCATGACGCCCTTCTCATCCCAGAGTTCGGGGCGCAAGTCAAAGGGAACTTTCATCCCCTTCCATTCCAGGTAGTTGTAGATGACGGGGTCCTCGGCGTATACGACGGGGTCGTAGAAGCCACCTTCGTCAATCTCTTTCACCGGGGCATCCGCAGAGCGTTCGGAGGATATCCAACAGGACTGCCCACCGTTCGTGGCACAGACATAGCAGTTCGCGGCTATCGGGCCGATTGCAGCAAGGAGGGCTATCAGGGCGATGGATTTCGCCGTCTCCGGCGATTTCAAGGGTGACGGGTCCCCCGTCTTTGGAAGCATGCTCGCAAACGCGAGGGCGCATGCAATCGAGAAGGTCCATACGTTTCGCCAATGGAGCATCGTCGCGAAGAAGGTGGCGAGTACGATTACGAGCATAGGCAAGTCGATGCGCTTGCGTCCGATGGCGGCGGTGAGCGCCACGGGGATGAAGCCAACCGCGAAAAAGATCACGCAGAAGCCCTTGGTCGCCTCGAAGGCGGGCTTCATCTCGGAAATAACGTTTCCGTACGATGCCGCCCCCATCGAGGTTATCACGTAGCGTGCGCCATCGACACCGTAGGGATTCGCGAAGGATACGACAAGCATCGCGACCAGGGCGATGCTGAGGGGGAAGATCTCGCTGAGCATCTCCTCGGGGGTGACTGTTTTGAATTTTGAGAAATCATCGGGCAGCAGGAAGCAACCGGCGATGAAGACGTCGAGGAGCCACATGGCAGACTGCATGTTGACGTGCAGCACCGTGATCGCAGGCAGCGCCATGAGGTAGCGCCAGTCGCCTGTGCGCCGCCAACGGGTGCAGACACCGATTGTCAGGCACATGCATGCCATCGACCATGCCGTAGGACGGACTGAGATGTAGATTCCCGCCCCGAAAAAGGCGAGGCCTATACAGAAGAGCAGGCGGGGCAAAGTCAGGCTTCTATCGTCAAATCCTCGGATTGCGAAGGCTATAGAGAGTGCGACGATGGCAGCCAGGAGAGCCTGATAGACTATCGTGCCGGCGTAGCCCGCCAGGGTATACGAACCGTAGAGCAGGACATCGTGTAGCCACTGCTGGACGACAATCGGCTTGTAGGACGAGAAGGACCACGGGTTCGCGTACGGGATGCCATGTTCTACGATTTGCTTTCCCGTGGCAAGCAGGAACCAGCCGTCGCTGTCATACGATCCGTTCCCCTGCATGAGGAAGCCTGCCGTCGACATGATGCAGGCAAGCAGGATAAGCAGCAGGCGGTCACGCTTCCTGGTTTGCACGAACGGCAGCAGGAAGACGCGCAGAACGGGTATGCGGAACGGCCAAGCGAGCGGTGCTTCACTTTCAGTTGTCATTCTGCTCCTCCTCCGGGGGCATTCGGACAATCTGGACGCCAGAGCCGCGGCGACAGCGGATAGAGGAGCCATCCTCGAAGTGAACGATCGGTGCGTGACCGGTCGCGGTGGATTCGATTTCGATTGAGTTGACATAGAGCTTCGCGCCGTCGGGCAGGCGCAGCTTCATGTCGGGGATAATGACGATGCCGTCATCGGTCTGGGGTAGCTCGATCAGGCCGCGATCGATGGCCTCGAGAAGCGTCGAGGCCGCCTTGGCATTCGCCTGCGCCTCCTGATCTTCGTAATGGAACTGACTGCGAAGCTCTCCATAGGCTGCGAGGAAATCGTCGACTGCCTCCTCGAGCTCTGCCGTGTCGCCATGCTTGCGAAGTCTGGCTATGGCCTCGCTCACCTTGACCGCCGACTTCATCGGAACCACTCCGATCCGAGTCCGGCAACCTCTTGCATTCGTGTCTCTTCGCGATTCTGCAAAACCTGTCATCTCCTGTCAGGACGAGCGGAGAGACGAGCCGAGTCATACCGAGTCAGTCATACGCAATCAAGTTGGGAATAGCTGGCCGCGCTTCGCGCGGTCGGGGGTATATTCGTCTCTCCTGTTTCATGGCGCTTGGGGTTACGCCAGTACGCTCAAAATATCATGAATGAGGTCGCCGTGACAAATGTCAGTCGTCGAACAAAGAGTTCTCACCATCGTCGAAGGCATCATCATCGTCTTCCACGGCGAAATGCTTCCCGAGGGACGAGTCGGCGGTCGAGTCGGAAGGGTCGGAGGGATAGTCTGGATCCTCCCCGACGGCCGGGTCGATGAGCTCTGCTCCTACCTTCTTCTCGTCGTTCTTTGCCTCCTCCTTCTGAATCTCCATGTAGGCTGCAAGAGGGTATCCGATAAGGTCGCAGATTGCCTTATCGGACATCGATGGGTTAGCTCTCTTCATATACTTGAATACAAACACTGCCTGAGAATTTGTTGAGGAAACATTGCTGTCCGTGTAGGTGAGTACGCGCTGGGCCTCGAACCTCGCCCCGTTGATGAGCCAATCGCCCGAACCCTGACGCCAAAGGACATTCGCCGTCCCGTTCGCGCGCTGCACGATGATGCGGGAGATCTGCTTGATGCCCTCACGGGAACAGAGAAGTACAGAAGTGCCCAAGCGGCGTGATGCGGACGTGAGGCAGACGGGGTTTCCCATCGAATCCGTGAGTCCATCAATTTTGATAGACTGCCCTTGAGGTGTCGCATCATACCAATAGAAGTCCAGCCTCAAGCCAACCTTATCCACGAGATCAAGTCGTAAGTCGAGCTCAGTCAAGACGTTTCGGGCCGTCCTGTCACCAGCACTCATGGCATTGGTTGTCGTGAAAGCGCTCGTATCGAACTCCTTCATACGGCCATTCTTGTATTCGATGGCGATTATCATATTCACTCCTTAGTGATGTTTGGTTTTCTGGATCTCGGTCGCATCTTCCTGACGCTGAGAATTACCGGAATTTGAAGAAGTGCCCGTCGGATTGTTCGCAGCGAGGCCACCATGGCCCTTCTCATCGCGCATGTCGGCCATCGCATCAAGAATCTCCTCTTCGGTCATCTTCTTACGGCGGCCGTCGCCAGCCGAGGAAGCCTTGGGGTATTCGATGCCAAGCGAGCTGGCAAGGGAAGACGGATACTCGATGCTGGAGCCGCGGTTCGCCTGATCGCGCGGGGCGGCATCATTTTGCTCAATGGTCGACTTCAGGCGACCCATGAGTTCCGCACCCTCGCGGGTGCAGGGCCTTGCCGCCTTGGCGATTGCCATCGCTGCAGAGCGCTCATCATCGGTCATCCAGCGTTCACGGCCCGGTAGGTTGTGGGCTCGTTGGCGGCGGCTGGCATACTTCTCGGCCATCGTCTGTTCTATCGATGTCGCTGAGTACTGTTTGCCCAACGTCGATCCCTTGACTTTTCTGGACGTAGGGTCGCTCGGGTGATGGTAGACAAGATCGCCTTCGCGGTTGTAGTTAACCTTGATGCCGAGCTCGCCTAGTTTTGAGGCGAAATCGACGGGACCCTTGGAAACTCGCATAGCGACGTCCACTCGATCGCGGATGTCGTCCTTCCAAGACCAGCCCTCGCGAGTCCCGATTTGCCGCTCCGCCATGGTGTCCGAATCGCCAAAACCACGCGGGACTACCAAGCGCATCGCTCGGCCGTCTTCAGTCCTCATGGTCGTATATGAAAGGCCGGCAACCTCATCGGGATTGGTCGGGTTAGACTTGCCGACCTTTGCCTGCCGGCTGGCATTCTGGTTGTCTGCGTATGTCTCGGGTATCAGCTTGTCGATCGGAAGGCGCTCATCCAGCTGTTCCTGCATCGCTTCGCCGTAGTCATCGATTTGGGCGCCCCTCACCTCGTTTGCGAGCACGTTGTCGAGCGCCGCCATGGCGCGATCGAGTCTCTTACCGCGAGAGACCTTTAACCCCTTTGCATCCATCTCGGCCTGAGTGTAAGACCTGCCGTCGGTGGCGAAGGCATGCCAGCCCCGTTCGAGCGACATGGTTTGCAAGTCGGCTCGCATTGCCTGGACAACCTTGGTAGTGCGCAGGCCGGAGATGCGTCGTTTCGTCTCTAGCTCGGTGTTGTTGATGACGAGATGGGCATGCAGGATTCCTTGTTTGCCCTCGGCTTCGCGGGCAGCGTTGTCATCGTGGTAGGCAATCGCCACTTCGAAGCGGCCGATGCCCTGTCCTTCCGGACCGCGAGAGTCAAACCACTTGGATGCCCACTCGTTCACGAAGTCGCGGAAGTCATCGAGTTCAACGCCGTCATCCTTTTCGTCCAACGAGATGATGAAGTGCTCGTAGGTGCGGACCTTGGTGTCCTTTTTGACGGGAACATTGTTGCCGAAAATCTCACGGGTTCGGTCCATCACCTTTGCCCAGTCCCTCCCCTTCCAGTCGCGATCGGTCAGGTTGAGGAAGTCTTTGTCGATGGCGCGGTCGTTTTTGAAGAGGTAGTAGCGAATCCACTTGGCAGAACTATGTCCAGAGAGAATCTTCATGTAGGTCATACTTTGCCCTCTTCCTCGCTTTGGTCGGGACGCGGTGAGCCATGCTTTTTACCGCGGACACGGCGGCGACGCTCGGGTTCGAATTAATTGATAGGGGCCTCAGATTGGGCGAGACCGACGGCAGTCAGGTTGACGGACGGTTTGGCGGACAGGGTTTCGACATCTGATGCGAGGGTCTTGAGGCGGTCGTAAATCGCCTTGTTCTGTTTGGAGAGGCGTTCGTAGAGCCCAACGATTTCCGTGCGCTCATCTTGCGAGAGGGCGCGATGGTTGCCGTACTTCTTGATGATGCGATTGAGGGCGCGGACCGCCTGATTGTAGTTCACGCCGATGGCGCGGACCTCGTTGGAGATGGATTCGAGCATGCTGTCGGTGATGGCCTGCAAAGCCAAATTTTCCGTTTGGCTGACGGGGCGCGTGAGGGCGAGATCTGGGCCAAGCGGGCGAGTGAGCGACTCGGTGCCAGGAGTGGCACGGCGGATGGATGTCAGGTCGAGCGCGACGGGCAGGGCGATGAGGGTGCGCAAGTAGTCGCTTCGGCTCGCGTTGAGGGCATCGGCCCGGGCGTCGAGGGCGGTCAGGTCGGCGGTCGGGAGGCGGACCGTGATGCGGCGCGTGGCGGACTGAGAGGAATTTGGAGGCGGCAAAATGTCTGACAGGCTGACCGTAGGCGTTTCGCGTGATTGGCTGGGCTGCGCTCGGGTCGACATGGGGGCCGGCGTTTGGGACTGCAAAATGTCAGACATTTGGGATGCGTCGGGGCTAATGCCTGACAAATTGGATGCGACGGTTTCCGGGGCTTCTTGATCTGTCGAAATGTCTGACATTTCGTATCTCCTTACATACGGCCGATGGTGAGCTTCGCGAGCAGGCCGTCCGTCAAGCGGATCGAAATGTCTGACAGCCTGTCAGACATTTCGCTTGGCGGGAGCGAGCGGAGCGAAGCGATTACAGGCCGCTAGCGGCCCCAGCTGCGGCTTTGCCGCAGGTTCAATGTCTGACATTTTTAATGTCTGACGTTGAACGCAGCTGGCGTGCAAAATGGCCTTATGGGTAGTGTGGGGCACGTTTTTTGGCTGGGCTGGGTGTTGCCGCAACGGCATTCACAATTGACAAGGCCGTTTTGCACCTGCCGCCTGTCCGCAGGACAGGCGGCCGCGCCGCGGGGTGATTCGACTCTGCTCGAGGTGATTTTTGCCGGAGGATCCATTTTTGTGGGACCGAATAATCAAAAATAGGGTTGCTGGTAAATGTCTGACAAAACGGTATTGACTGACAACTCAATGTCTGACAACGCCACAACTGTGGAGCGGAAATGTCTGACAGACTATAGGGACCCTTCTGAATGTCCGACAAAGCAACAGGTGGGAAATAGCGTTTATGGTGGGGATTAGCGAAATAAATTAGAGCGTGCCTTAGGAGTGCGATCGACGGGCAGGTTTGGTGATTCACAACCCTGCTCGACTATGCTTCTTCCCTATCCGATGGACAATTTCGGGTTTGTTGAATTGATTATTAAAGTGTTTGAAGCGAACCCTCTGACTCAAAATCACAAGCGGCACGGTATCGAAACAGTCTTGGCGGCAAACTATTTGTTAGGGAAAACTGATTGCGGCGGTCCAATCTGAGCGATGATTCGGTTGTCCTTCAGATGCGAAATATAAAAGCGCAAACGTTTCGCGATGTAATTGGAAAGCCGTTAACCGTTTTCCGTGCAACCTGAAATGGAAGTACAGGCTGCTTTTGATGACTGCCGATTGGCAATCCGAAAACCTGTTTCGGCATCTTACAAAGTACAATCGGCCGAAAAATTAGTTAGAGAACGACAGAATTGAAAAGAAAATAACCTTTGCAGATTGGACGGCTTGTATTCAAATAGGTATCGGTCGGAAGTCTTGGCGGTGGATACACAGTCAGATGAAAGGGAAATCGAACACGCTAAATTCTTTTTATTGCACGGCACTAAAGATAATTTCAGTCGGTCGTAACGGCATATGTGGACCTTGGCAATAAGAATAAGAACAAATAGCGATACAGCACAGTGCCAATAAAGGCGCTGTGCAAGTTGTACCAATTGCTTGAAATGCCCTCGTGACAATAGTCCGTAGCTATAAATTGACTACCGAAAAGAGCGTACGATAAGCATTGAGCTCTCCCCGAACCGTAAAATCAGTCGTAAAAAAGCGGACGGATCTGAATCGCCATGTTCCTATCTATGTTTTCAGATATGGTTCGCCTTTACGTTACGCCCGAAATTAGCAATAGCAAATGACAATTCAGACAGATGAATAGATAGATTTCGTTTGATTCATAAAAATCAAACGGGAAGAATTACTTAATTATCTTTTCTAAATCGGTGTCTTGATTCAGTTGAGACTGTCTTTCTAATTGAATGACAATTGAAAATAATAACAAGCAGTAATACTACGGAGTGCCATTAAAGGCACTCCGTATGCTATTCGATTAGCTTTTCAGTTGGATATCTAATTTGATTTTGAGTATTGCCTAGACGATGATTTGGAGCAGTAACTCATTTCGATTTGTAAGTGACTTGGTATAAAAAATGAAACGCACTGCGAGTATGAACATGCAAATCTAAATTGAGATTGCTGAAAATGCTTTTGAGTATGGAGTGACGTTTTATTTCAAAGTTCCTCAGTTCAACAGTAAAGTCCCCTAGTTCCCTAGTAGAGTTCCTAAGTTCCCGCCTTACCGACATGTACATGCTTGGGTGTACGGAGCACCCCTTCGATATGGCGAATAACGCCCTGTCCAAATGTCTCGATCTGTAACAGGTACCGCCCATACTGCATCTTAGCGTTACAGATTTAAATCTTTGATTGAGAGGCTGAGAATTAAGCACAAAGGTTGCTGAGCTTAATTGAAATCTGTTTGGAAGATAGATTAAGCGAACTAACATCGGTAAAACCATTTGCGAGGCAATCGGTAAGTCCTTAGTCGATTGTTGGAAATCGGACAATCGCAGCGATGATAAACACAGCGAAGTGCGTATAGAAAGAGTCGGGCTATCTTTTGACGGAATGTTCGCAATGAAAATGTCGCACCTCTAACGGTTTAGCATCAGGGAAATGACTTGCTAAATAGCGCTCTGCACCTTTTTGAAGTCTTAGTAAACGACTTTGTCTTCCGAATTCGTTACTGAAATCAAGTAACGAAAAGGACCAATCCGATACGGATTGGTCCTTTAACATGGCACTGAAAACATTTCGGAAGCAAGAGTCACCGAAGATTTATAGGAAAAACCGGTCGTCCTCTTCTTCTATTTCAGTCTGTTGGTCAAGCTCATAATCTGCCCTGTAATCGCCGCGTATAACGCGGATGGAAATCAGAGCGATTGTAAACGTAACGATAACGAAAACATAAATGGCCTCGAACATAAACAGCTTCTGGAATAGATAGACTGCCGCCAACGCTTCAGCCTTTGCCGCAGATGCCATCCATTCGTTCTTGATGATCTCGAAGAAAATAATCGATGCAACCGAAAAGACGAGAGATCCAACCGAAACGCCACTGAGAAGTTTGCACAGAATACTCGTACGCACCGCGCCTGAAATCTCTGCGATTACCTTTTCAAAACGTGTTCGGATATTCTCGGCGAATTGTTTTCGCTTCTCAAGGCGCTCTTGCTTCTTTTTGAGGACGTTCTCGTCCTTGATTCGCTTGGCATCGAGTCGTTCAGCTTTCTTCTTTGCTGCCATCTCGAAGCGTCGTTTCTCCTCGAGACACCTATGTTCAGCTTCGATTCGGTCGGCAATCTCGCAATATTCATCGTATGAGACGATCTTCAGATCACTTGTACCGGGATGTTGCAGACCAGGACGACAATCCGCACGCGCGTCGCCGCACGAAAAAAGTTCCGTACGGGAGCATCCATGTTCACAATGACAGCACGGGGAATAAAGCCCGTCGCAGTTACGTTTCTCAAGTTCGGATTCAACAATTGCTCTGAGGTTCAAGCTTTCCGTCTTCATGCGCTTCATCAGTATCTACTCCGCCTTGCCGTGGTCGATGCAATACGGAGCGATTCGGTAACCATTGGGTGCCTCTTTGGATCCAACCTTGTCCTTGTATTTGAAAATAAGGACGCGATGTCCGACCAAATCTCGCCCCCAGATCTTTTTTACAGCGGCCTTATGGCTGGAGTCCACACGCTCAGAACGAACCCACTCCTCCTCTTCCCCGTTATCTGCCGAGAACTTAATCAGATAGCGTTTCGAGGATTCCTCGAATTCAATCGAGTTAATAGTCGCCGCGATTCGCACTGAATTACCGATCAAATTCGGCAATGATCGCTCGGCAGTGAGACGATTCATTTTCAGCATCTCCTGAGCGACGGCAAGCTCCAAGTTGTCGTACTTTCGTCCGCTCAAGAGTAAGGCAAAATATGCCATGCGAATAGTTGCCGGGTCGAATTGGGTGTCGTTATCCATCTGTCCTCCTAATGTGGGAATTGATTTCTACATCTTGGGACAGCTTGAATATATTCAAAATGACTTGCCGCAGTGGCAATGGAGGTGGCTATCCGATTGCAATTGCGCAGCAATTCATCGCTGTTTGCTGCAAGAGATTACTTCGTCGCATCTAGAATATTTCCAGATTGGCTATAATCGAAATAGACTATCGTATATCTGAAAGAGGTTTTCAGTGCTTGAACGGATCGGTTCGTCCGACGCTATTCGCTATATGGTGCAAGACTGCGGCATGACGCTTGCGGATGCATCCATTAAAACCGGCAAGCAGAAGGGCAGTCTGTCGACGCGCCTGCACAACAATACGCGATTCACCATCGATGAATTCGTCAAGATCTGCGATGCGTGCGGCTGGCAGCTCGTACTTAAACGCGGAAACAAACAGTTCGACCTGCGCGGAATCGATGAAAACAAACCGCGTGAGGATGTTAAAACGCGGCGCTAGGATTAGTCATCGATCCGCTTCTTCCAGTAATTGCATCGGTTCGAATGGGCAGTCTCGAATTCGTGGCCATCCCTGCGGTGGCATAGATACTCGACTGTAGTGTCTTCAGGACGGTGCAAATCGTCCCGGACGTTACCGTCGCAAGTGCAGTAGAGACAGTTCGCGCACTTGCGTTTTGCCTTTTCTGATTGCTCCAAAGTCCTCAACTCAGCACGAATCATCCCATCGCTTATGGTCATAGCAAGATCACTTTCATCCATTCAGTCACTTTGACGTATCGATATGCTTCACCTTGAGCTTTTCCGTTATGCTCCAATTGCCTAAAGCTCACCAGCAAAACTAGACGTATGCAAAATCGACAACGGTTTTACCGTCGCTCATGATTTGCTTTGAAGCCGCCAGGGCTGCAAGGTTATCGATTCGGTCTTGCTTGGGCAGCGACCCCAAACGAGTCATGGGGTGGTATGGCATCGGATTGGGCTTGCTTGCGAGCAGCTCGGAGGTGCGGGTCTCAATCTCGTCGGCGCAATCATCAAGAAAGTCCCATGCATCGTCTACCGGCAGCATCCTCTCGCGCTTCGGGTTCTTCCAGTCCTTTACGGAGCGTCCCGTTATGCCCAAAGCCGTTGCGATATCGGACGTCGGCACTCCCAAGATATCAGCCTGGGCGGTAAACTCGGCCTTCGGATCGATATCGGGGAAGTCGTCTAGGTGTTCCTCAATCCACTCATCATCACGGCAAGCATAGACAAACGAGTACTCCATATCCTTCGCATCGAGCTGATTGGCAACCAAACTGCTTGAGAGATTGTAAAGGCCCACCGGTTCGGTCTCGGGCAGGTCTTCGTCTCGATACCACGGGAGAATGTATTGACCGAACTTCTCGTGGGATTCATTCGCCTCATTCAGGCATTGCATCGTAAGGTCGCCGAGCTTCTCGGTTTGGCCATACACCCAGTCAAAAGCATCCTTGACCGGTACGCAATCGAGCTCGGGGTCGAGCCACTTACGTACGCTCGACACACGGATATCGAGACCGCGGGCGAGATCTTCCGGCTTGAGCCATAGGTTATCGAGCTGGCTCTGCATTGAACACTTGAAATCGAACATGTTTGTTCCTTCCTGTAGCGGGGTTGCATGACTCACCTAAGTCATGCCTTTTGGTTAATTTTACCAGTAACATGGAGCATAATCCCCATTCAAATTCGTGCTATAAACCTATTGCAATCACAGAGAAAAAGGATTGAGTTGGCAGGGGCGAGCGTTGCCCTCCCCTGCCCGTGCCGTTCATTAGGCGCAGGTTGCAATACGATCGCCTTGGCCGAAGCCGTAGCCGTCTGCCCTTCCGGCATCGCCAATCGACTTGTCGGAGGAAACTGTAATGGGTTGGTGCTTCATTTTCTTGAGGTTCAGCTCCTTGTCCATATAACGGGTAACGCTCTCTGGCACCACGATCGCCAGGGCCATGGTCTCGTCCTGCTCAAGCTGCTCGCGATAGGAGTTCTCGAGGCCCTCGATGAAGCCAAGGCAATAGCTGTTCTTCACGCCGGCACGGCGACCGATTTTGGTTCCATACTCCTCGGCACGCCTGTTGCAGAACTTCTTGAAGCAGTTCTCGATCGCATGCTTGGTGGCGCGGAAGCATCCGGACGAAACAACGGCATCCTGGCTTTCACCGACGAAGACGAAACGGGTGCCGGTTACGGGGCGGCGACCGACCCAATAGTCATAGGCGCCATGGCTCGTCTGCATGTAGTAGCGGCAACGGTAGTTCTTGGCGATAACGTACGCGAGAACCTTGACCCACTCTGGGACGCGCTTGCCGAGTTCCTCGGCGGACTCGTTGACCTCGGGGGCATCATCGGTAAGATCGATGTCCTCGAGAGTCATGTTGTTCGCGGCGAGGAGTCGCTGGAGGGCAAGGGATGCCGCCTTGGCTTCTCCCTCGGAGGTCGCGCCGTCAATCATGGCGAGAATCTTCTTGAGCTTGGAATCAATGGGGTTCATGGGGTATCTCCCTTCCGGTTTGCGGAACGCCATTCGTTCCGCTTGTGATATATAGTATAGTTGTATGTGGAACGAGATGCAAGATCTATCTGAGAAAACAGAACGAATAAAGGCAACCGCCGCCGATTGCCATGAGTCACCGGTGTGTGTCAATGTTGCACGGCTGAAAATCAACGCAGGAGGTCCAGCTCACCTTGCTCCCACAGACATTTTCAGAGCTCGACGAGTTCCCGGCTAGTCGAGATTTGGACGTCGAGGCACTCCCCGCTCTCGATGCCGACAGTACCGCCGCTGGCTTCGAACTCGCGGAGCCACTCGTCGCGGAAGGCCTCGGCATCCTCATGGCTCTCGAACTTCTCGGCATCCTCGGCGCGGTCCACGACCTCGAACATCACTCCGTCGGCCTCGGCGGCGTAGCCGCGCTCGGCGTTCGCGGTCCAGTTCTTCGGTCCGATGGTATAACGCTCGGCAAAGCTGACTTTCCAGACGTACATCGTTATTCCTTTCTCTGTGGTGTTCGGGATGCCCATCGTCCCGCCTGTTAACATATATTAAGAATGAATATGATGCGGGGAGCAGGATCTATCTGGGAAATTGGGAGAGAAAGGCGATCTCGCGACCGCCTTTGCCCTAGACTCGATTTGAAAGCACTAGACCTCGATTATCAACCACTCCTTCGTAAGATCATCGCTTTCGGCAACGCATGTATAGTTGTCGAACCAGATGCGGACACCGTTTTCGTCCATACGGAAATCTCCGTTATCATATGAACGCTCGTCCATTAGAAACTCGGCAATATCGACTGTCACACCGAAAGTATTCTGGATACCCTCAGCAATCGCCCTGGCTGCATCCTCGCGGCTGTCATATCTGCCGACCTGATCCATTCCCCAGTCGCTTGTATAGTTGACTAAAATGTGCATTTGATAACACGCTCCATTCCGATTTGCAGGACGCCGTTCATCCCGCTGTTGCTGCCATATAGTATAGTCGAATATGGAACGGAATACAAGATCTAGCTGGGAAAACGGCATGAAAAAGGCTGTCGTGAGATTGCCTTTGACTAAATCGTCGGTATGGGATATTCGGCCCGCATGTCTGCTCTAGCCTCTTACCGATCCCAAAACGGTCCTGGACAGCTCTGACAATTCGATATAGGCGTAAGGATCCCATTCGTCGATATCGGCTTTGCGTATGAGCAATTTCTTAAGCCTGGTTTGGGCCTTAGTCTGAACCTCACGCCGATCGTATCCATAGGCATCGCAAAGGTTACCGACTATATCGAGGATCTCGCGTCTCTCGGTCGCACGATTCTCGAGATCGCGGAGCATCACGGACTCCAGCTCGATGCCATAGAGCTCATCGCCTAGAAGTTTTACCAGATTATATTTTTTGAGTACCAGCATCTATCTAGAACCGTCCTTCTTTTGGGTATGCAAAACATCCCGTATGACCAGCCATATCGTCCAGTACACGCTTGGTTGAGGCCGTCAACGAGAAGAGGCGCCCGTCAGGTCGATATGGCGGCATCTCCCCTGCAATGAGACCTAATACAGGTCTGCCGCTCGGAATTGCGACTCAGCGAGCCAATAACCGGCTGAATAACCAAGCGCGTCGGCAGCTTCCTGAGCGATATTCAAAGCACTACGCTTCGCGATTCTGCACGCCTGCTGGTCGCCAGCATCGGCGGCGTTCCAGTCCTCGACAATGTAGGCTGCAATCTTCTCGATATAGTCCTGCTTTAGCATCGGAAGTATCTCCTTACCGGGCGTGCGGAACGCCATTCATTCCGCTTGTTACATATAGCATAGTTGAATATTGGGCGGGTTGCAAGATCTAGCCTATGAGAATAGCGGCTACGTGAGCCGCTATTCTCATCAAAGCTAGTAATTCAGAATCGCCTGGTACTCACGACCGCAAGGGTCCCTGTGACCATCAAGGGCGTTGTAGTAGTCCGCCATAATACGTACCATGCAGCGCTCACAGTACTTTGCATCAGAGCTGTCGTAAGCGGAGAAAGCGGAATCGTCCCACCTTTCGTCACAGTCGGAAATCCGCGGACAACAAGAGCATACATAATCAATTGCATCGCTCAGCTTCTTATCCTTCATGAAGTACCTCCTAATTGGCTTGCGGAACGCCTCTCGTTCCGCTTGCTGTATATAGTATAGTTGAATATGATGCAAGATACAAGATCTAGCTAGGTAAATGGCGTAAAAAAGGCAATCGTTCGGTCGCTCTTTCAGGCTATTGCTCCCGATCCACCAAGGAAGACAGCACGACCTTTCGAGCCTCGCCTTTCAACTCCCTTTTGGCTATAGCTCGGAAGTCCTCGGTATAGTCGGGGTCACCCTCCCCTCGCCACTCGTCCTGCACCTCATGCCAAGCGCTTTCGTATTCATCCGATGTGCAATCATCCACGTAGGAATAGAAGCCATTCGTATCCTTCAATGCGCGCATGGTCTCATTGAGATCTGCATCTTCTGCCAGATTCAGTTCAAAGAACCACGTCCTGGTCTCGGTGTACATCACGGTCTTCTTCATTTTCGATTCCTCTCAGTCGGCTGTATAGTTCTTTACGTTTGAGGCGTGTCCTCAACTAATGCAATTACATTAGTTCTCAAATGCAATTGCATTAGTTTCGGTGAGTATGGCGATTAGAAAGGAATACTCAAGCTAGCCTAACTCAGCAATCACGTTTCATGCGATTACACCCGATCGCGTCTAGCAGTCTTAGATGGCCCCTTGTTGCCGGTTCGCCCTTCGGCAAGTTGAAAAGCATGAAAATCGGGGCGGCATCCTCACCGCCCCGCGCGTACTAGCAATACACGGGCTTGACGTTCCATTTCCAGGAAACGGCGCCGCCGTAATAGCAGTCCTTTCCTCCTAAATAAACGTCAACATCCTGCCCGCAATCATCGATATAGGACGCAAGACCCGATTCATCGACTAGGGTATGGATCCTGCAAAGCATGGACTCACGGGCATCCTCGTACTCCTCAAAGAGCTCGACCGGCGTGAGTTTGGCATCCTCGACATGAACGCCGACTACCGCCCAGTTGTATGCAGTCATAGGATATCTCCTTTCGGGTTTGCGGAACGCCTATCGTTCCGCTTGCTGTATATAGTATAGTTGAATATGATGCAAGATACAAGATCAGATAAGGAAAATAGCATGAAAAGGGCATCGGATAAACCGATGCCCTTTGGTTGACATTAGTTGTCAAACATATCGCGGTAGTCCGCATCGTTCCACTCGCCTATCGAATCGTCGGTCTCACCATCCGTCTCGACCACGGTGCTAAGGGAATACTCGCTCCCATTCTCGAAGTCATTCCAGAAGCAGTCGGTGTCGATTATCCGGCCCAAGCGCTCCAGGGCATCGCTCTCGTCCTCGGCCTCGACAACGAACAGACCTTCCCTGTGCTCGGTAACCTTAATCGTAAACTTCTTCATGGGGTATCTCCCTTCGGGTTTGCGGGACGCCATTCGTTCCGCTTGTTAACATATAGTATAGTTGAATAACGAGCAGGATGCAAGATCTAATTGGGAGACCGGCATGAAAAAAGGCGATCTCGCGACCGCCTTTAATACGAAATGAAGCTTTTCCAGACCCCAAACGCGCTTCTCACCGAACTTTTCGAGCACCTTCTCGGCCAAGTCATCCCTTACGTAATCGAGTACATCGCGGATCTCCGAATCATGATATCCAAGCTGCTGGCTGGTCTGATACTCGTAGCACTGGATGCAGCCGTACTTCTCGCCAAGGGTGAAGGGCTTACCGTCGGCCTTCTGCGTGAGCTTGAACTCATGGGCGCGGATATGCTTGCCTTGGTACTCGCTGACGGCAGCGTAGTTGGCATCGAGTAGCATCTGCCCGACAATCTGGCCGCAAGTCGCGGGGTTGTACTTGACGCCCGACTTCTCGTCCTTCAAGCTCGCCGGCTCGAAGTCGGTGTGTGCCATTGCGGCGACAATTGCGGAAATCGTGAGATCGGAAACGACGTGGCAGCTCATATCGGTATCTCCTTACCGGTTTGCGGGATGCCTTTCATCCCGCCTGTTGGTATATAGTATAGTTGGATAGTGAGCATAATGCAAGATCTAACTGGGAAATAATTGAAAACAGGCGGCCTTGCGACCGCCTGCCAACGAGCTCTTACTGGTCTCGACGATGGGCCATGAGCTCGATCTCCTCGACAATCACCTCGAGCTTGGTACGGTGCTGACCGTCCTTCTCCCACTGACTGAAGCGGAGCTTGCCGTCAACGGCAATCTTATCGCCCTTCGCCATGTACTTGGAAATGCCCTCGGCTCGGGTGCCGAACATAGTGCAGTCGATGAAGTTCGGGCAGTCCTCCCACTCGCCCGTCTCGCTGTTTCGACGGCGATCGTTGACGGCAAGGCCGAACGAAAGGACGGGAGTCCCGCCCGCAGTCATGCGAACCTCAGGGTCGCGGGTGATGTTGCCGGAAAGCATAACGCGATTGATAGACATAGGATGTTCCTTCCTCTAGGGGTCTACGGGATGCCTTTCATCCCGCTTGATGCCATATAGTATAGTTGTATGTTGTTGGGAATGCAAGATCAAAATGCGAAATAGTTTGAAATAATTTACCAGTAGAGATTGAAAAAGGGTGACCGTTGCCGATCGCCCTTTGGAACCTATATCCAGTGCCGCCGCACGTACGCTTTTCATCTGCTGAAAGTCCATCCCAGCCGCTCTCATATTCATCCTCAGCGCGATCGGTCAGATAGTAATTAAAACCCTCGGTTCCCTGCAATGCCGATAGAGCCTTCTCGACCTGCGTTCCTTCGTCAACATCGATCTCGAAGTACCACGAACGAGTTTCAGTGTATTTGAAGACTTTCTTCATGGCTCTTTCCATTCCGGTATCAAGTATCCATGGAGTTGAATGAGGGTCCACTAAACCTGATGCACTTTAAAACTCCTGTAGCTGCCATAAGTCAATCAGAGTGTCCAAGACGGCGATCTGTTCTTCCAGAATATCCAAGTCATGCCCCACCTTCTGAAATATATACTCCCCGAAATCACAGTCTTTGGAGTGCGACCTGACCTCAAGCAATAGTCCGACTCTCTCCATCGCCAAGCGCATCCGCTCGTAGTTCACAAGGATACGATTACGAAAACCACCCTCCTCGGGTTCCTCAAGCGCCTTAATCTTTTTAATCATGCGAAGCGCCTCTTGGTTCAAACCCCGAACCCTGGCAATCGTCTCAATCTCCTTGCGATTCAACTGCATCATGTCCTCCTTTCAGCCGTATGCGCCAAAGCACATACGGTCATCAATCTACTCGGCGGTTCCGAACATCAAGGCTCCGATGCCGGCGGTGTAGTGGGAATCGAACCAACGCCAGACTCCCTCGATGCGCGGCTCCCCCTTCTTGAAAACGAACCAATCCGTCCCCAGAACCACATCGGGCTGCTCGGGGTCGTCGTAGTCGATTGGAACGTCTTCCAGCTCGCGCCACTTGAGTTCAAGGAATCGATCCGTAAAGTCACTCATAGGGTATCTCCCTTCCGGTTTGCGGGACGCCTCTCGTTCCGCTTGTTGTCATATAGTATAGTTTAATATAGGGCGAGATACAAGATCAGCCATGGAAAATAGCATGAAAAAAGACGATCTCGCGACCGCCTTTTGGTTGAATCTAGTTGTTCTTCTTCAAGACCTCCAATGCGGCGTCGATGGTGCATGAGACATAAATTGGCGTAGCCGGTCATTTTGTAACCGTAGAAGTCATGCGCGGGAAGACGGTCGAGCAACATGGCGAGGCCTTCAAGGTTCTCGATAGCCTCGGCGCGATTCATACGCCTTATGTCATTTTCGCCCTCCATGGCATCATGTTGTGTCTCCATGGATTCAAGGCGCTTCTCCCTGATGAGCATGTCAATATCCCTATCCCCATCGGACTGGCTTGCCAAGGCTTCGGCAGCCTGCTCGCAATCCTCCAAGGCATTCTTAAGGCTCATATCCATCTCGTCCATTGCAGTTTCCTTTCTCTATAAGGTATAACGGTCTTGAAATCGGTAAATCGGGGGGCGCAGTCACGCCCCCCCCTGACGAAATTAAAGCGAGTAACGGTATGCCCTGACGACCTGGCAGGCGCAGTCAAACCCGCAGGCACCGAGGATGCAAGCAACCGGTATCACGATGCAGTTCAGATAGAGGTAATAGAACTGGCAGAACCAAGCGGCGAAGATGAATGCCGCGGCTCCGATAACCGCCATCGCGATCCTCGGAAAGTAAAAGAGGAACGTATCAAGTTTGCGATTCATGGGGTATCTCCCTTCCGGTTTGCGGGACGCCTCTCGTACCGCTTGTTGGTATATAGTATAGTTGAATATCGGGTGGGATACAAGATCAAAATGAGGATAATAACGAAGAGATTTACGAAAAGGGCATCCATTGAAGGATGCCCTTTTTAGTGATACGAGGTGTAAAACAGATTGTCTCAGAGTAAGCCGATGCGATTCAGGGGCAAATAGCGCATGACGCAGATACCGATCACGCTGTCCTCGGGAATCGATCCGAAATAGCGTGAATCGGCGGAGTTCTCCCTGTTGTCGCCCATGACCCAGATTTCACCCTCGGGGACCTTATAGGGATAGGATATCCGCTTCGCTTTCCCGATGTACAGGGGATAGGAATCGCCCTTCGCGTAATCCTCTGCGATTTTCCTTCCGTCGATATAGACCGATCCGTCCCTCATATCGACCGTCTGCCCGCCCCGTGCGACGACGCGCTTGCACAGCACGTCTTTCTCGGGGTCCTTCTCAGGGTTCTCGAAGACGATGATATCGCCCTGCGATACGGTCCCCCCGAGCTTCAAGGTGATCTTCTCCGCAAGAACGCTATCCCCGACCTCAATCGTGTCGCACATCGATTCGGTGGGAATACTGAACGGCTCAATCACGAACGCCCTTACCAAAAGAACGGTTCCGATTGCCGCCAGGATTATCGCGGCGTAGATAATAGCGCCCCACGGAAGGAATGACCATGGCTTGTTTTCAGGATCTTCCGTCATTTAACCTTCGCCGCCTTTCCCGTGGCGTAGTCAATCCTGTAGCCGGGCTGGACGTTATAGCAATACACATCGAAATCGATGCTCTTTCCCTTGTCAGCAAGGGAATACGCTTGGATGCGCACGCCGCGGGCAACCAGCTCGCCCGAACGGAAATCGGGGGTCACCCTGTAGTAGACGCGGCCGCCGCCGGCGAAAATGAAATCGCTCACCTTTGTCTCATAGGGCAGCATGCCCTCGACATTCATGTAACGGGTTCCCGTAATCAGATTGCGTTTCTCGGCGTTCATACCGGACAGGCACCAAGCGATTAGGTGACAGCGATTGTACAGATACTTGCCGTCGAGCGAATCGTCTCGAACGGTTTGCCAGCCGGAGGGCTTCACCATGCCGATCGAGCCGCGCTTCTCCCCGCGCGATGGAGCCGTCTCTAGGGACACGACCATCTCCACCGTGCCACAACGACCAGACGGATCGAGCGTGGTTAGAATCGGCTCCTTGGGCGCAGACTCGGCAGACAAACCGCTCGTGTCCGAAAAAGTTACGGATGGGTTGCCGGCGTATTCGGGAATTGAAATCGGCTGACTTGAAGTCGAGGTTCCGTCTGGAGTCTGAGTCGACGTAACAAACTGATCGGCTGCAGATCCATCGAAGTACTCGAGACCGACATGCGTTAAAAGCGGAGCGCCGACGGCAATAGCGAGGGCGATGCCGAGTTCCAGCAGGCGCTTGGTCTTTCGACTGGAGATTTTCATGGGCGCCGCCCTTTTCGGTTCACGGGGAACAGCATCTGGCATCCTTTCGTACATGCATTGAGGATGCGTCCCCGCGGACCAATTGGGCAATTCTCACGCACGCGCAGCTGTGCCAGCAGTTCCGGTACGACCAAAAAGGCTCTCCTGGAACCGCATCGATTCATTTCCTGTCTTCGGCGCCTTGGGGAAGCGCATTAACTGCTGTTAATTTTATCACAGGAATACGCTACACCGACAGTGCTTGAGCTATATAACGACGTGCCGATTGTAATCATTCACGGGCTTATGAGGCCGATGAACCATGACTTAAATCGACCCGAATTATCCTGAGCGGATTATCGAACTCTTTCGATAGGGCGAAGCTCTGAGCGGTTCCCCTGCTCGCGCCGTCCCAAAAGGCGATCACGCCTCGGTCGGCAAAGGCGGAAATGCAGGAGTGCATTTCGCGATTCCTGACGTATCCTGCTCGTTTCCCATATCGTGACCACTCGGCTGGGAAAACTTGAAGGGAATAGTCATGCTCATGCGCGTAGCGCTCGGCAAGGGCATCGGTACCGGATGCACCGCCCGAGACAATCTCGATATCGGTCCTGTCGGCGAGCAGGGCATCGCACTTCGCCTTGAATGAGACGTAATCGGTATAGCCCCTGCTCCCGACAATCAGGCAATGGAATGTCATTTGGAGAACGTTCTCTCATATAGGATTGCGAGCCGCTTTCCGTCCCGCTGACAGCACATAGTAAAATTGAATATATAACGGAATACAAGATCTAATCGGCGAAAGGACATCAGAAAAGGCGGTCTCGTGACCGCCTTTTCTGGGAACCTTGCAGGTGGGGGGCCTATTCGAGGTCGTATTCGCCCTGCACGATACTTCCTGCGGGAACATGGATGCGTATCTCACGCTTTGAGAACTCTCGTCGATCGCGTGTCCACTCACCTACTATAGGAAACTCGTGGGTTTCACGTAAGACCACATATCGATCGACTACTTCGACCCTCGCAGCATCGGTATCTGCGTCCTCGTACACCACTGCACCGTCGGCTGGGTATCTTTTTTTACGATAGCCTCCATCGCTCTGTCTCACCATCACGGCATACTCGCCCTGTTCCGTGAGGTATCCAAAAGATAGCGCCGCTTTGCCGTCAAGGCGCGAATCGGTCTTGAGCGAAGCCAGGGAATGGGTCTCGACGACCTCGGCATCTTCATCTACAGCTTCGAGATCCGTCGGAACGTCCGCCTGCACTAAAGCCAAGAAGGCCAAGAATGTGGCGACAATCACGGCAATAGACAGACCGAATCGCCTTGAAGACAATTTCAATTCCGGCACAAGACTGATCAACCAGAAGACCATTAAAGCAAATACCGGCGCGAACACTATGATTCTAGGGAAACCGTCCATTTTTCGTCCCCACCTATCAATCTATTGTCTCAGGTTCCAGCGGCGTATCAGCAACTTCCGTGCGTCATCCTCGGCATCGTCCATCGAGTCGGCAACCCCGTCGGGACCAATCATATGCATGTTGCACTCACCGCAGTTCATTATCATGCGGACGCAATAAAGGGTGTTTCCGTCCCTATCGTCCCAGACGTCGACGTCGTAACGGGTCGGCTCTACGTCAGTGTTGCCGCAAAAGGGGCATGAGAGAATATCCAAAACGTCTTCCTCTCAGCAGGGTCTGGATTGGCAGACAATCTCCCGCAAGCGCTTGGAAATGTCGTTTCCAGCGCCGCAGACAGTCTTGCCCTCCCAGCACACCGTACTCGTTATCGATTCGAGGTATTCGGCAAGACCCAGGAGGTCGGCGGGATCGACGATAACGGCATTTCCATGCATGCCGTGGATTCCGTCCCTATCGGCGGCATCAAGCATTCTCATTCCATTCACATATCAAGACAATCGGATCTTCGAGCTTGTAAGTCATATAGTTGCAGCACCATGCGCGCCAGGCGCGGTAGATCGGCTGGCTGTTCTGCTCGTCGGCCCAGCCGCAGAAGCCGATGAAACCGTCCGAGTTGAAACTTACCGCCTCGCGGCCGTTCCACTGACCGGGACAGTCGATTTTGAGATATGCCTTTGCTATGCCGCCGTCGGCGTCCATCTTGCAGCAGAGGCTGTCGTCCTTGCGGCGGGGAATCGTATAGCGCGGGGTCTCGCCCTTGCGACACGATTCGGCGCACTCGATTGCGATATAGCCCTGCAGGGCATCGAGATCATATGGCTCGATATCCGCATATCGCAATTTAAGAGCCTGCCATAAGGCGCGACATTCCTTCGACGTCATGGCACAAGAGCTATCCAACTTCATCACCCAACCGTCTTCTCGATCTTGCGGCCGCAGACAGGGCAATGGCGGTAGAAATAGGCGCCGTACTCCCCCTCATCGTGGCCGCATTTGTTGCAAAACCAGACAGGTCCCGCGAAGTTATGCGATTCGTTATCTTTGCCGCGGACATAAATGCATGTCTGCACGTCGATTTTGTCGGCCAAGCCTCTTGCCTCGGATTGAGCTACTGCAGGATATTCCTCGTTGTAGTACTTCACGTCCACGCCGAGCGCCTCGGCAAAATCGCAGAGGTCGAGCAGGCCGCGCCGGCCACAAATATCGCCGTCGCGCAAAAGCTCCCTTTCAGCAGCAACGGACTCGGAGACGGCTTCACGCAGGGACATGGCCATATCGAGCCGGGAGCGCTCCGCATCGTCGGCGTTGCCAGAGGGACGATCGATATAGTCTGCGAGGGCAAGCGTATCGCGATTCCCGATGAAGAGTGCTCCGCCTAGGGGCTGGCATTTGATGCCGAGCTTAGCCAATGCGGTGACCACATCGACGCGGTCAGCCATCGGGCCATGGTCGGCGACGGCTAGGGCGCGGAGTGCGTTCGCCATCTCGCGGTTTATGTTAATCGGGTTTTCCATAGAGCGTCCAGTCCTTGTGGCTTAGTCTCGTGGGGCTTTGGAGCCGCCCTGAATTACCTCCAAGGGCGACCTTTTCGGGATTACGACCCTGCGCCCGCAATAGGGGCAGTTGTTTATGGACTCGATTCTCCACCCGCCCTCGTAGTTACCGTCAGGCAGGCGAACCTTGCCGAGCGGCGCGTCCGCCCCGCAGGCGGAGCAAGTGAAGTGTCCCGAGCTTGGGCCGATCTCGTTTTCGCACGTGCCCGGGTCAATCAAATCTGCAAGCAAATCCGCCGTTTCCTCATCGGTAAAGGGAATCTCGTCGGCGATCGTCTCCTCGATGATGCCGGCGATGGATGCGGAGCCCAAGGGAATGCCCGCCGCACCATGGCAGCGAGTGTTATAGCGGAGCCTTGCGGCGAACGATATTCGGGTATCGCCGTCAGGCAAGGGGCCTGCCGCTGTGTAGATATTCATATCGGTTTCATCCTGTCCATCGGAACGCTTGGGGAACGTTCGCATTAACTATAGTTATTATAGCCAATTCAAGTTTCAGTTGTCGGCAGAACGTAAATCAATTTGAATCAAAACGCTGGGCCGAGTCCATGGAAACAGGTTCTAGCCGTCCCGATGGTGAAACTCGGTTGCCCGCCACGGTGCGCCCTGCGGACTTTCATTCGAAGGTGGATAAGCCCGATAGGCCGCAAGTTCCCATCGCCTGCGATCAGACTTCGCCACCGCATCCAAAACGAAACCGGTAGCTAGGAACAGTGCGCAGAGAAACATCAGCGCGACCGCGAGAATCGCGGTCGGGAAACGGGGTACAAGACCGGTCGAAATGAACTCTTGGACGATGGGGATGCCCAGCACCAGTCCCACGGCGAAAAATGCAAGCGCGACCAGGGAGAAGAACTTCAGGGGGCGATAGTCTTTGAAAAGGGCTCCGACCATGGCGACCACTTTAAGGCCATCGTCCAGGGTATCCAGCTTCGATACCGATCCCGCAGGCCTGTCGCGATAGTCGATCGGGATATTCAGGATGCGCCAGCGATGGTCGACGGCATGTATCGAGAGCTCGGTCTCAATCTGGAAGCCCTCGGAAAGGACGGGGAACGTCTTGATGAAGGGCTTGGACATGGCCCGATACCCCGTCATGACATCGGAATAGCCGTAGCCGTAGATCCATTTAATCATGATGCGGACCAGGTCGTTGCCGAAGCCGTGGAACGCCCGCCCGTTCGCCTTGGCATATGTCCCGTTTGAAAGCCTGTCGCCGACCACCATGTCGGCCTTTCCGCCAAGAATCGGCTCGCAAAGCGATTTAGCTGCCTCGGCCGGATAGGTATCGTCCCCGTCCACCATGAGGTAGCAGGCGGCATCGATATCCCGAAACATCTGTCGGCAGACATTCCCCTTGCCGCGGCGAGGCTCATAACGGACGGTCGCCCCGTGCTTCATCGCGATCGCCGCGGTCGCATCGGTCGAGGCGTTGTCATATACATAGACTGTAGCCTCGGGCAGCTCGCGATGAAAATCATCGATTACCTTACCGATGGTCAGCGCCTCGTTATAGCAGGGAATGATGACCGCAATCTCGTCTCGAACCACTGGCTGCGCCCCCTATTTGATATCCAGATAGAGACACGGGGCATTGCATGGGCCGCTCGCGGGGCTTGTGAGCTTAATCCAACCGTGTTCTGCACCGGCAACCTCGCGCCTGCTTATATTGGGCGGCAGGCGAAATAAATCCTCATAGTCGATATAGGCAGCGCACGTCACCCACCCGCCCTCACGGATAATCACGAGTTCGCCTACCTCGGTCTTCTCGCGGCAATACTCAATAACGGTCATTTATCTATCCTTCCGAAGATTCCGCCCGCATATCGGGCAATAGTTGATAGGGATCCAAGCGCAGTCGATATCGTTATCGTGGGACATCGTCAAATGCACCCCGTGCTGGTCGCTGACATCGAGCGCAAGGTCTACCCCCTCGATCAGGGCCATATCGCCGCAGGCGGTGTCGATATCGTTGAGGAGTTTTGGGTGGTACGGGGAACACCATGGGCAATAACCGTGGGAAAAGACCTCACGCGACGTGCGCCAGGAGCCGGCGCTATGGCAGACCATCCGAAACAACAGCTCGGAAGCCGGTACCGTGCGCTTGCTTCCCGCACCGATCCCGAGGTCATATTTTTTCTGAAGCCGTCCCCCGCCGTCTGGGCAGAATACCGCCGCGCTTTTCGGTAGTTGGCGGGTCTCATAGAGCGACTGCGCGAGATCTGGAGGGCAGACGAGCCAATTCGCATCGCCCCAGAAGGTCAAGCCGTGTCCGCTCTTGAAATCGGCCATGCACGATTTGACCTCGACGAAAACGAATTCACCGCGCTCGATAGACGACGGGAACATAGAAAGTCGTTCGGGTCTGAATCCGACGAAATCGACGCGGTGGTCATCGTCCACCCAGACCTCAGATGCCACCAGAGAGTATTCGCGACGAAGGCGAGCCAAAACGCGTTCGGATAGCTCGCTCGTCGTCTTATCACGCTGCCCCAATTCATGCCTCCCGATTCTGATGGGATTCAGCGAAGTCGGCTATCTGTCCGACTCCATGCGAAGAGCCTTCTTGATTTTCTTCAAGACGTCGAGCTTCTCCTTCTCGATTTCGTTGCGCTGCTTCAGCACGTCAACCATTTCACGCAACTCATCTTCGATATCAATTAAATCAACTCCGCTAATACTCATGACGTAATCCCTTCCTTTATTCGCTATAGCGGGTATTCCAGGTATTGAGGGCGGCGATACAGGCGTTGTATTCGTCCTCGCCCTCGATAATCGATTTGCGTTGGGGACCGTCTATCTCGGCGGTACAGCCTCGGCATCTGCAGGTGGCAGATGACAGATAGAGCGTTGGCACACCCTCGACATACGAGGTGGCTCCCTGTGCGAAAGGGTAAATCGTCACCTGCCTGCTGCCACAAAACGGGCACGGCTCGGCATCGTCGACATCCATGTAGGAGGTGTTCCGGCATCCGATGAAGTCCGTCCGCTCCAACTTGTATCTATGCTTTGACAATTTTCTGATTCCCTCGGTCAGGTTCGAAGAGCAATATCCACGGGCCTGCAGTCGATTCACCTCGATACTTCTTTCAGCGGCGACGGGTCGCCGCCGTGCCGAAGCAAATTAGATGCCGAAAACGGCACCGCATGTAGGACAGTACGCGGCGAACCGGACGTGATATGGGATGCCCGTCCCGCAATTCGAGCAGGCGGAATGACCGTTCCTCGACACAACCGTCGCAATCGGTCGCGCAATATATGCCGCCAGCAGCTCATAGCAACTGCGCTGGCTCATCGGGTCGAAATCGTCATCGCAAGTTTCCTGCAGAATATCCTCTAGGGCACGAGGCGCCGAACTCGATTCGGACTCTTCCTTCAGGACATCGGCAAGTTCGAATCGATCGCTATCGGAAATATCGACAGCAGTTAGCTGGCTCATATCAGACCACCAATCTAGTAGGGGTAACTTAGTTCGCCGACACGCTCGGCGCGATGGACTCTATGGCGTGTCGAGAAACCACTGTTTGTAGGGATAAATGGGGAGAACAGTGAAGTTCGAACAGAGTCCACCGCGCTGGGCGTGTCAACCCATCTCTAATGAAGGGGCTGCGGTGCCGTCTCTCGCTCAATACGTGAATCACACACAGAAAGGAGGAAAAATAAAAAGGAGTCAAGGAAGGTCGGGAAAGACGGAAAAACCCGATGGAAAAGGAGAATCAATATCCAAGATGATCGGGACGGCACCGCGGCCCCTTCACCAGCCAAGGGCAAAGAAGCAGGGCAATAGCGGCGGCGTAGCAGGTTATAACCGCCGCCAAAAAGAGAAGCAACCCTAGCAGAGACATGGTTTAGACTCCGCGATTCGGGAGGTTCTCGATAATGTATTCGCGCTGGCGGCAACCGAGTCCCTTGACTCGACGGGTCGGGGAAACGCCGGCTTCCGTCATGAGCTGGGCCGCCTTTGCCTTGCCGACGCCAGGGACGGCAATCAGCAGGCGAACTACGGGAATACGCCAGTATTTCGGGTCGGCAGATGCCTTCTCGAAGCTGACGGTCCCCTCGCGGACAAGGTCGAGCAACGCCTTGCGTTCCTTGCGGGCGGCCGCAGCCTTCTCCAAGTTCTTACGGCGCTGCTCATCGGTCATAACAGGCAAGGTGTTAACGGAATCAGCCATAGAGTCACTCACTTTCATTGTCGAATAGGTCTTCATATTGATCGGGGGTCAACTCGCAGATAACCGTCTTGATCTCAGAGCGGTTCTTGCGGGAGACCGTGATAAAGGCCCGAAACGGCTCGTAAGGGTCATCGGGATTCGGGCTGGAGGCAACTGCGAGCAGTTGCCCCGCATGGCGGAGCGTCTTGGCAATCGTCTTCATGCCCTTCGGAATAAGGAGGTCTTTCGGCTCCAAAACGCGCTCGACATGCCATTCGCGCCCGAACGCCTCTTCCGAATCCTGGTTCTCGTTCATCTAGATACCTTCCCTATCGAGTTCATCGAGCGCCTGAATGACGATATCGGTCGCAATCGCCCAAAGGTCGCGCATGCGGATGTGGTGGGTGACGGCCGCGACCTTCATGCGGTCCACAGCCTTCGAGTCGATCTTGAAGGAGACCTGGGTCTGCCGCGGGAAATCAGCCGCCGCGTACTCCTTCGAGTAGGCGGCCTTGATCGCGGCCGCCATCCCCTTCACGCACTCATCGCCGAAGGGATAGGGGCCTGTCGGCTTCGCCGTGTCAGACTGGCGCCGACCCGATCGACCGGATCGGCGGTTCAACATGGCTCGTCTTGCATCGGCGGTGAGGTCCATGCGGTTCTTCGCTGGTGCGGCCATGGCTACTCGCCACCCAGATACTCGTCCACGAACTTGCGGAACTCGGCCACGGCGGCATCGTTGGGACGGAAGCCGAACAGCGGCTCCTTGTTGTTCGCCGCGTCCTCGATTGCCTTGTGCTTCATCGGGCGTGCCGCATAGAGCTTCGTATGGCCGAGTTCGGCGATAGCGGGGAGCTGTTCGTCGGCGGCACGGGAAGCGACCTCGTCCTTGCTGTACTTGTTGAGCAGGATGCCGTCGATTTTGAGATCGGGATTAAATGCGTAATCGACCTTGATGGACTCGACGAGGTCATAGACGTTGCCGAAACCGTTAATCGAGAACATGGACGGCTCGGTGACGATAATCACATCGTCAGCCGCCACGAGCGCGTTCAGAGTAGAAAGGCCGAGAGACGGAGGGCAGTCGATGACGATATAGTCGTAGACATCCATCGCAGGCTCGAGGGCTCGCTTCAAGCGAAGCTCGCGACCGAGACCCTGGGAGAGTACCGAGTCGAGGTCCTTCATCGCGATATCGCCCGCGATGATGTCGCAGCCGTCCATGAACTGGACGCAATCCGAGAGAGGGGTCTTCGGCTTCTCGAGCAAGTTGAAAACCGTAAGCGCATCGGGTGCGGTCTCGGCCTTCATCCACGTCGTGATGTTCGCCTGCGCATCCATGTCGATCAGGAGGACGTTGTAGCCCCGCTCGGCCATGCCCTCGCAGAGGGCCTTGCTCGCGGTGGTCTTGCCGACCCCGCCCTTGTTGTTGATCACTGCAATAGTCCTTGCGACCTGCGCCACGCCATCGGCACCCATCATCGGACTCCCTTCGGTTCCATGCGACCCCGAACGAAATCACAGACAAGGGATAGCCCGAGTAGCGGCCAGAATGCTGCCCGCTACCATGCGATATTTATAGATGTCGCCAAGTCATCTTCCTGTCCGTCATCCAGCGCTTGGGGTACGCTTTTGACTTAGCTATATGATAGCAGCCTGTCGGCATAATGCAAGCATTATCTTCTATTTGTCGGCGCGTCGATATGGATAGCCTGATTTAGCCAATCGTGAAAGATAAGTCCCCCGCGGTCACAACGATCGCAGGGGACAGATAAGGGATCGCGGATTTTAACCGACCGCGAAGTCAGAAGAAGATGAGCCAGACCGTACCCAGAAGCAGGGAGATATATCCCGCTGCGGTCACGAAAAGTTCTATGAGGGCGAGGATGGCTACCGTATTGGCCTTCGCGTTGCTATATGGCGTCATATTCGATGTGAATCCATGCACGGGATAGATCGCGCAGGAAAGGCAGATGGATTCGAGACCCACTTTCAGCAAGGGGTTCACACCTACCAACTCCCGCGGATACAACGACCCCATCAGGATGGAAATGCCCATAAGCGCCATCCAAAGCAGAAATACGCCGACCTTGAAGGCCCTAGCGTCCTCCATCCATGTCAGAGGAACCGCGCAGCCAAAAATATCGAGCAGCAGGGCCGAGGCTATCAAAGAGACAGCCATCAGTCTGCCAGACTCTCGGCGGAACCGGCATCCATATCGGATTTTGCCAGCAGGCCGCTCAAAAGCGACGGCAGGTCGACCCCAGTACTGTCCTTCAGACCGGATGCGACCTGGTCGACAATCGTGGTGGTCTCCTTCACGAGTTTCTGGGCGTTGCCCGATCCGTACATCTTGATTGAGTCGACTGCAGTAAGGGGCTTCGCGACCTCCTCTGCGACTTTGGGCATGATATCGATATAGCGGTTCGCGAGGAGGTAGGGGTTCTCCATACCGTTGTAGGCGAGCGCCTGGGCCTTCACGCCGGCGGCGATGCCCTCTCCCCTGCTCCTCTCGTACGCGCCGTCGGCCTCGCCCTTCAGGCGCGTAGCCTCGGCCTCGGCGGTAGCCTTAGCCTTGATACCTTCGGCGTCCTTCTGGGCGGAGTACAGCTCGGCATCGGAGGCGTTCTGGCGCTCGATGCGGGCAGCCTCGGCCTGCTTCGTGCGCTTGTAGAGGTCGGCCTCGGCCGCCTGCTCGGCTGCATAGCGGTCGGCCTCCGCCTGCTTCTTCACGGTCGCGTTCAGCTCGCGCTCCCTCACGTCCGCTTGACGCTCGGCGAGCTCGACCTTCTTGGTCTCCGCAGCGATCTCTGCCTCCTGCTGGGCAATGTAGAGCTCGCGTTGCTTCTCGGCCGTCACGGTGGCCTTCACCATATCGGCCTCGGCCTTCGCCTTGTCGGCCTGCTTCTTGAGGTCGGCCTGCTTCAAGTCAAGCTGGTTCTGACGGATGGCGACTTCCTCGGCCGCCTTGATCTGTGCCAGCTCGGCCTCCTTCTTGATCTCGGCCGCCTGATCGGCGCCCATGGAACGGATGATGCCCTGGGAATCGGAGAAGTCCTGGACGTTGAAGGTGCGCAGCTCGAGACCGAGGTTGGCAAGGTCGTCCTTGGAGCCGTCGAACACCTTGGCGTTAAAGCTCTCGCGGTCGCGCATGAGCTCCTTCAGGTCCATCTGGCCGATGACCTCGCGCATCTTGCCGAGCATTACCTCGGTCACCTGGCGGGTCATCTCCTCCTTGTCCATATTCAGGTAGTTCTTCGAGGCGGTCTCGATCAGCTCGGGAGACTGCCCGATCTGGAAATTCGCCACGGCGCAGGCGTGGATTAGGATGGCGTCCTGGGTCGGGATATCATTTTCAGTCGTGAGCTGGACCTGCACGGCGCCGAGGGCGAGCATATCGACGCGCTGGAAGCCGGGAATCACAAAGGTTCCCTTGCCGGAGACGCTGCGCATCTTGCCCGCGCCCGAGACGATCATCAGCTTATCGGGCGGACACTTTCGCCAGCACGACTCGAAAACGCAGACGACGATCACCACAATCAGGGCAATCGGCAGAAGCTGTCCGATGGACAGTAAACCATTGAGCATATTATCTCCCGTCTCTTTCGGGCGTTCGGGTGCGCCCTTATGAAAATAGCCGCGGACGCTGATTTGCATCCACGGCTATAAGGATAGCGTATTATCGGCAAGGCGATATATATCAGTCGGTATTATCGGCGGGATGTACAGACAGTTCACCGCGGGACAGATTATGTCAGGAACTCGGCCAGCCGGGCAACCGTCACGACGAGCATCCCGATGCAGGCGAGGATGCCGCATACGGCCGCGAAGGCCCATGCACGCCATAGAATCTCGACCTGCTCGCAGGGGGCGAGGCTATTGAACCCGCCGCCGTATCTCTCCCAAATATCGCGAATTTTTTCGATTACAGACATCTAGCGCTCCTGTGAAACTAGAAGGTTCTTCAGGTTAAGGTTGCTCAGAATCACTCGCCGGATGTACCCATGTTCCTGAGCATCCGGTTGTTCATGAACCACCACCACATTGATCGCCCTTGCTGCTCCTCGGCCTGCTGCTTGGCCGCCTGGGATTTGGCCGCATCGGCGTCGTCGGACTGCTCTTGGGCCTCGTCCGATTTGACGGAATCGGAGCCGGTCAAGACAATCGGGAAATCGGCACCGACCTGCGCCGCGTTGTACTCGGCCAGGGAGACCTCGTGGTCCGCCTCGTAACCATTGTTCCTGACGGTGACGTAGTAGTGCTTGCCGTAGCCCGCCGAGTCGATATATTTGCCCTCAACGGTTCCCGTCCGCGTCTGCTTGAACTCAACCGAGCCTTTTTCGGTCCCTGAAGCAGGTGAATCAGAACCCAACTCAACCATAGTTATATAAATCAGCGCAATAACAATCACGATGCCCAATAAAACGAATTCGATTGCCGCCTGGCCGTTTACCGTGCCCTTGTTGAATCGCATCGACCTCGCGCCCTTAGAACGGGATATCTTCATCGAAGGTATCGACTACGGGGGGCATCGGGGCCTGAGGGGCTGCGGGCGCCTGCGCGGGCTGGGCTGCTCCCTGGCG
>ERZ894226.299-NODE-299-length-34191-cov-830.412263_pt1 | contig 34191 bp, 44 predicted proteins | sample MGYA00380294_ERZ894226 | MGnify/ENA primary metagenome ERZ894226 (study PRJEB32331, sample SAMN06328434) | human gut metagenome | biome: human gut microbiome; feature: stool | host: Homo sapiens | collected 2014-10-29 ... | reverse complement strand
ATATTGTACCGAACCAATTCCCCTAATTAAATGTAAGTAACCAGTCGTCGGGTGGCCGTCGCGTGGGTGTATCGTCAAGTTGTGGCATACCGTGAGACGCTCAAAATCGACGCGTGAGCGCGTTTAGGGTGGCGGGGCGTGTATCTGTTTCAGGGTGACGTTGCAGGGGCCTTTAAACGGCTTTAAAATGGATATTTGACAATTGACCAAAATTGTGATACTGAGGCATAACTTTAAATTAGAAAATTCTAATTATTTTATAATGGTTTTACTATTGATAAATGTCTTTAAAATTGAGATACTATATGCATAGGCAAGGGGTAACAGTAAAATGTTACTGACAAAGGTCTACAAAAATAAGCTTTAAAAAGTTGTTGACTTTGAAAACTTACTTTGATACACTTATTACATAAGGCAAGGGGGTAACGGTAAAACGTTACTTACAAAAAGCCTATAAAATAAGTTTAAAAAGTTGTTGACAATGAAAACTAACTTTGATATACTTATTACATAAGGTTAAGGGATACAGCTTAACTTTATGAAAACTTAGTTCTTTGAAAATTTAAAGTTGAGAGACTAACAAGCGCGGGGCGCCTGTTAAGTAGTCAGAAATCGGGGTTGCCACTTTTAGCATTTAAGCGAAAAAGTTAGAGAGCAACCAAAAACGGGTTTAAGATGAAAAACGGGGTGTAGGTTTGTAAGTCTCTCAATAGCATTGAAACATTTTTCAGAATTTTGAAAAACGCGTTTTAAGTATCGTTTACGGTTGGTTATCCAAATAGGGTGGCAATGGTGAAACGTGCAAGGCGGGTTGTTACATGGATAACAACCACCCTTGCGACTGAGATATTTATCGGAATATCAAGTAGCCGGCGGTAACTGAACAGATAACAATTTAAGACTGTAAAAGTGATACTTGACGGTTGGCTATCGTTACTAGCAACAGTTTAACCGGCTCAACCGGTTTGAGATTAGAGCGCTTCGGGGTACTGATCAAGAGCAGTCTATGAAGGCTTAGACTATCAGTTTGTATGGAGCGCTTCGGCGCTTCGGACGCTTAACGGCGTTCACTGAACACGTGCTGTAATGAAAACTTAGAAAGAATTAGGTGGATATTATTAGCAAAAACATTTAATAGCGCTTCGGTACCTGTTCAGTGAAAGCCGTTAATCGGCAAACTAAAGAATTTATGAGGAAATTTATCATGGAAAACATTAAGACATTAGACGAACTTTTCGCTTACATTCAAGACAATGGTGACATTGTTGGGTTGGCTTTAGAGTTGACTGGGTTTGAGTATGCTGATAAGTTCGATATTGACGAAATGTATACAGCTTCTCAACTGATTGAGGACCAGTCAAACATCATTGACGCTTTGCGAAAAGCAGAAGAATATGAAGACGGTCAAATTTGGGCAACCGGTTCGGTATATTATCACAATTGCTGGGAAGGCGGTTCATTAGAAGAAATGGAAGATGAAGCATGGGATTGGATTGTGTCAGACTATGATATTGATGCAATCAAGGAAAAGTATTCAGAACTATTTTAGTATCAGGTTTTGAGGCTATCAGCGCTTCGCTGGTGGCTTTGCAACTGATGTTAAATCAGTAAATACAAACAAACTGAGGTATGGAAATATGAATATGATTATGGCATTTAGCACAAGTCTAGAATTTAACAAGTTGAGCGAAAAGCAATTAGTTAAGAAGGTACGCGCTATCTCAGAGATCGCCGGTGGGGTCACTGTAACTGAACATTTGGGAGGTTATAAGCGTGACGACAACGGGAAATTGATGTAGAATATTCTTATGAATTTGAGACATTCTCAGATGATAAGGTAGTGAATGAAAAGTTGACTAGCTTGTATCACGATTGGAGAGTTTTGAATAATCAAGAGAGTATCATTATTGACGGTGAGTTTATTGACACAACTGGAGAAATGACATGGTAATCGCATACTTTTTAATTGGGCTTATTCTTGTAAGTTTTTGGTTAATTGGAATGATTTTATATGGACTAGTTGAAAAGATTTTCAACAAATATATTTAGTATCGGGTTTTGAGGCTATCAACTGAGTTGGTGGCTTTGTAACTGATGTTAAATCAGTAAAATACAATTGAGGTGGAAATTATGAATAAAAGAGCATATTTGAGCATGTTTAACTGGACTGATGTATACTCAGAAGGTTTTGATGAGGAAAACATTCAAGACGCCCCTATTGAGGGTGGCAGTATTGAATTTGACTTAACGCCTAAGCAAATGCGTGACTTATTCTTACGATTGAAGGGGTCACTTGAAGCAGGTGAGAACATGACCTTGCGAGTAGAGTTAGAAGAATAAACATAAAAGAGTTCGGAACGATACATTCCGGCTTTGCATAAGGCTTAGCATACTGTTCAAAGGTTTTCAGCGAAAGTTGGAGATTTATGGTAAGTCTTATGGAGAGTAATCTCTAAGAAAATTGAAAAGAGGGTTTTATAATGAACCTAAAAGTTGATAACGCCAGCATGGTAAGCCGTTTACATACGGATCCCAACGTTTACTCGGAATATAATTTGCTCGAAAAAGTGGTGGCGTTTTTAGATGATAATGACACTTCACTTTCTTACTCTGAAATCGTCAATATGTTGCGTCACGGGGTAATAAAAACTACTTGGGATAGTCTTGAAACAAAGTATTATGAGTTGTATTACGCGCCAACTTTTGACGACAAGGTGAATACTCTTCAGGAGCAAACATCAGTAATCTGGTTTGACGAAGAAGAAGTAATTTTCTTGAAATTTTAACATTGACATTCTAAACAAATTAATCTAATATAATTCTTGTAGACGAGATGTCTACTGTTCTATAAAGTAATTCAGGGGTTATCACTTGGGTCCGCCATTCACCTTTGCCTGAATTACTTTATAGAGCATGAATTGATAACGATTTGGAACGCGGTTCCAGTTATCAAGGAGCTCAATATTTTTATAAGCGAAAACTTAGGAGGATATAACATGGGAGCACGTAAAAACGAGCCGTTTAAGGTTAATGCACCTGGGCCTTATGAACCAACACCTGCATACATTGGTTTGGTCAACGAATTGACGGCGCATGGATTTAACTTAATTAACATTGCACACTGGGCGGGGGTTTCTAAAGCAACCGTTAGCAACTGGGGTGTAGGCCGTCGTCCAGGGGCGAAGTTTGAGGAGTTTTTGGATAACCCAGCCAACCGTATGCAACTAAATCTGGCGCTTGCCACTGTTGCAGGCGGTGTTTCAACGGCGAAGGAAGAGACAAAGAAGTTGAATGAGTTTTACTCGGGAAAGGAAGCATAATGAAGTTAAAAGGTGTATTGATAGGTGCTGGGGTGGTTACACTGATTTGTGGTGGCGCGCTGTACGCGGTCAATGCACCGTCTGATTTAATCGAAGGGCCTGCTGACACGAGTATGCGAGTGTCGTCTAGCAGTAACGAAGTTCGTCACGGGGTATCCCGTGACTCAAAGGAGGCAACGCATGTTTCTAAGTCGCCTAAGTCAAGCTCAGACAAGCACAATTCAAGCAGTCATTCAGCACAGGGCGCAAGCCGAGACGTTGCTGGAGAAAATATCGAAGACAACCACTCGTCTTCTCAAGCAACACAAGAAGCAAAAGAAGGAGTACCCAACATGGACCAAGGTAATGAGCAGGTCGGAGTGGCCGGAAGCTATGGACAGGTCAGTAGACCAAGTGTATCAGAACCAGTTGGAACTGACGAACCAGCAGTTGAAGGAACGGAACCAGTTGCAGATACAAACACAAGTACCGCTGGTAGGGTGGAACAAGGCACTCCATACCAACGAGGAGTAAACCCGTACACCGATCCAGAAGAACAAGCGAAGCTAAAAGCATTACAAGAGAGTGTAATGGCTGAGCAAGCAAGTTCAGAGGCGGAGGCGCAGTCACAGCACAGCGAAGAGCAAGAGGCAATGCGCAAGTACAAGTCGGAACACCCTGAATTGTTCGGTAACGGACAATGAAATGTAGCAAAGTAGCGTGTCGAAGCCGGTTATCCGACTTCTCACCAGAGCAATTTGGAACAGGAGAATAGGAAGTTTGAAGCCATAGGTTTCATTGATAAAGGAGGCGCAAGCCGAGACGTAGCATAATTTAGTATCGACACGGGCTATTCCGTGTCTCAGGAGGCTTGACATGAAGATTGAATTGTTGCAAAATGGTTTATGTAAAGTTCAGGGAGTTGTTATGACGCTTGAACAAGCAAAAACATTGTACCCTTGGTATTTTTGAATTGAAGCCGGTTAGAAAGCATTGCTTTCTGGGTTCAAGAGCAAACGTATCACACAAATGAAAGGATTTTATAATGACAGACACGGTATACCGAGTACACAACGTGAAGGAAGCAGAGGAGCTCCTAGATTTGCTGGAAGAGCTACACGGAAATAAGATTTACATGGCCAAGAATGGGAAGGGGCGTTTCTTACGAGGGTTCCAGCAACAGTATAATACAAACGGTTACGTTTTTGTCCCTAGTAATCCAACGCCTGACGACTGGGTAACGTATTCCAGCAAAGAATATGGAGACGAGGCTGGTGGCATAGAGTCAATTATTGAAGATTTGAAAGCTGAGGTCTCGTTACAAAAGACCTCAACAGGCTTTGATCCAGTCCATGAACCAGCCCACTATCATTTAGATGATAAAGGAACGGAGCTAAAGGATTTAATGCCAGCCCTACTGTTCAAGTTCAAGGGAGTTGAGGCGGGTTACGTATTTAATATGATTAAGTACTCGGTGCGCCAGAAAGACAATCGTATTCAGGACCTTGAAAAGGTTATCGAGTATTCGCAAATGGCCATTGATGAGTTGAAGAAGCAAGAGGAGGACAAGTAACATGAAGATTACAAACGTCAAGGAAAAGTCTGGGTCACGTACGACGGACTATTTCTTATTGGTTGAGGACGAAAACGGCTGGAAGCCAAATAGCAACGTAGATTTTATTCAGGTAGGGTTAGACCCGTACAAGCGTTACTGGTGGCAACTAGGTAAGACAGATAAGATACCAGCCGTTTTAGACGTTACAATTGAGCAAGCAAAAGGATTGCTTGATAAGGGATACTCATTTGAAGTTATGGAGGCTAGCATGGTAAAGATTACGAACATTAAGTACGGAAACATAACGTTTATCGAGGACTCTGACGGTTGGCACCCGGATACAACCAACACCAGGGCCACCCGTGCATGGGGGATTGAGAAGTACCTAGACCCAGCCAAGAAGTATTGGTCAGTATCCGTATCAGACAAGAGCAAGCCTGTCGTTGCAGAGCTTAAATTCGAGGACGCGATTGCATTGAAGTCGGAAGGTTACACATTTGATATTGTCAAGGAGGACGAAGAGATGAACGAAGGACCAAAGTTTTACGCGCTGAAAGGTAAGTATGGATTGGTGTTTGCATTGCCCGGTGGTTTTCAACACGGGTTTGAAGCAGGTGAGGTAACGACAAGGGACGCCGAAGAAGGCGGTGGCTACATTATCTTCACTAGTTTGGAAGACGCGCGACGGATTGCTGGCTTCTCACGTAAGACGGACGACTTTGATAAGTTACAAGTGGTTGAGGTTGATCCGATTGCAAAGAAGGTTATCAAGGTAGTTGGAGAGCCCAAGCAAACCAAGTGGCGCATTGCATGGTCAGGTGGGGAGTCAACACCTAAGTGGTTCAAGGGAAACACGTTTGACGCTTGGTCACTGGTAACTTCTAAGTCAGAAGCCCGTGATTTTGATACTTTGGAAAATGCTGAGCGTGTTGTAAAGATCCTTGGTTTGAATGGATTGTATGTAACGGAGGATAAGTAATATGAAACTGAAAATCGTTGACATCATCACTAACTTGGGTTTGGTAACAACTGACGGAGGCCCATTAGACTACGGGCCTTGGGAAGAGGTTAAGGTAGTAGTCGGTAATGCCCGAACCGGTCAAGCTGTCACGGTTTCTAATACAGAGTACGAGGCGTGGCACACACCGTTAGAAGCATGGCGAGCTACCGATTGGGTTAAATTTGATAAATGGCTACCGGATCAAGAGCTTGAAGGGAGCACAGATATGGGTCGCTTGTTTATTCAAGCTATTGAGAAATTTAATGAGTTAAACCGAGGCGAAGCCGAGACGAAGCAGAGTAGCGTATCGAACGGGGATAGCCCCGTTCTCAAGGAGAAGAATAATGACTAATGAACGAGAATGGCTTCAAAATAACTTGAAGCCGATTGTTTTAGTAGACGTACTTTTGAGTGATATGGGAAATTTGTTTAACTCTTCGACTGGTGAGTTTGACAAAAAGCAATTCCAGGCGTTAATGGCATGGGAAGAGGCGGACAATATGGCAATGTATGACGAAGCAAACGCCGACGGAAAAGTTGATATTGTAGCACAGGTTGAGAGGAGCAACCCGAATATTATTGAAGGTCTAAAAGAAATCATCAAGGAGGCAGGCATTTAATGTTATGTGATAATTGCGGGGCATACATGCTGTTACTAGGTGACCGTCGGTTTGTCACTTGCACTGAATGCGGGGCGGTTCTTGATACTAGGAAAGGTTTAGGATTGAATTAAACTTGAAGCGGGGTGTTGACAAGCACCCCGCTTTTGTTTATAGTTAAGACATCAACGAGCGAGAGCGAGCGTTGAAGGGATATTACTCGACACGGGGTAGCCCGTGTCTCAATAAAGGAGGTGGCTTATGAAGCTATCAGAACTAATTAACAAGGCGCATGAGGCAATGGACCGTTACGGTGACATTGACGTATGGATCGAACCGGAGGAAGATATTGAACCAGCTAGTGAGTCAACAGTTCTTTCGAGCGGTTACGGCGAGGCATACAATCCTTGCTTTATCGTGCGAGGTGATTACTAATGGAGTATTTATCAATTTTAGCATTTACACTGTTTATGATTTATTTGCTCGTCCTGGATATTTACATGGGACGTTCAGGAGATAAGTTGCCTCACCCCCTTTGGAACCTATCACTCAACTTAGTTATTGCAGTCATTTGGACTTGGATTTTTATCAGTTGGATAGACTAACCAAACAAAAGTCCAAATATTTTGTAGATATTACCAAGAGGAGGGTTTTAAATTATGCACAAGGGATTTTATACAATCCTCGATCCGCACGGCAAAGACATTGGTCTTCGCTTGTATGATGAGCAGGACGCAAGCGGGGTTATTCGCTTTTATCGCAACACGGATCAAGCCTACACGGTTCGTCAAGCCTTTGGTTTTAAGTCCATTGCACCTGGCAGGGCGCCTATTGTTTCAGCTCTTGTAGACGAGGGCGAGGTAGCAAGAGGGCAAGCTGTTATTGATTTCGTTCACAAGGAACTGCCAAAGAACACCTGGTACTGGACCATGAATGGCGCGGGCGTTCGCACGTCAATGCCGACTCCAAGTATTGATGAGGTGATTGACACGTATATGCACCACTCCCAGCGAAACATAGGTGAATTGATTATTGCAGTTGTTAATTGGGAGTTAATGCCTGAACTAGGAGTGTTCGGTAGCGACCTAGAGCCATAGGAGGAATAAGGAATGTTTGAAAAGAAAGACTTAGACACATTAGAGGAATTGCACTACGAACAATGCGAATTGCAAGGCAAGATTGCACGGTTGAAGTTTGCGCTACTAAACGCACCGCAACTTGGCATTCGCAGGTATCAACGTGGCATGATGAACAAGCAACTAATGGTAATGCAAAGCTATCTCGACGTGTTGGTTGATAGGATTACTGATTTGAGTGATATTTTAGACAACGGTATCTAATTAAAAGGCCCTCTTGACAGAGGGTCTTTTTTACGTTAAGATGATTACATAATCAAGAAAGGAATAGCAAAGGAACAATGGGCATACCATTGTTCGCAAATTTGCTAACAAAAATTTATGCCATTGAATTACGAGATTACACAAGCGAAGATTAACGTGATGAATGCCCTCTTGGAGAACAAAGCAAAGAACGAATTCGAGGTGTGGGTACAATCAGTTGAGACTCCTGACGGGTTGACTTCATGGCTTGCAATGTTGTTTGTATCACCTGAACTTGCACCATTGACGAACGTCATTGAATACTTGCCAAAGGAGACGAAGGCAATTAACCTACGCAACCTTGACGGATCAGCGAACTATCATTTGTTCTTCAAGATTACGTCGCATAAGCAAGACCAATTAGGTGCAGTCATTACGCACATTGAAAAGACGCTCCCTGAACTGATTGTTCAACTCCGTGAGGAGATTGCTGAGGCAGAACGAGAGGAGGCAGAGCATGACGAACTTCACACGCCTTCGGAATAAGCTAAAAGGGACAATCGTTGATTACCTCCATGAAGCCAAAGGTCTCATTGTACTTGATCCAATCGAAGACGTATTGAATTTGTCAGTTCTACGCGCCCTTGACTTGGAGGGTGGAATAGTTTATGTTCGCACTTCTGACTTGAAGGAAGTGGAGCGAGGGTTTACCACACCCCTTATGGAGGAATGGCGCCAAAAGAATTACATTTATTTCAAGTCAAGCGTGAGTCAACTAATCAACCGTTATCCCTCTCAAGTATAAACAGTGACTGTCAACTGTTTGCGAAAGATAGCTCTTGTGAGCAAGTCGCAATCTAAAGAAAAAGCCCTCACAATGAGGGCTTTACTTTTACCTATTTGAAAACTTAATTATTGTTAAGTTTCTTCTTGTTATCATCAAGATACATTGTGATTTGCTCTGGGATTGGTACGCCCAACGCTGTCAAGTTCTCAACAACCGAGCCGGCATTGGCAATGACAGATAAGGTTAGGAACGAGGTCCATACCCAATCTAGGTTTGCCATTCTTAGCAAAGGATAGCCGACAATCAAAGCAAGCAAAGTATTGCTTCGTTTTAACCACCCCCGTGAGTCAATGGTCGAGTTGTACTTCTTAGAAATTAGGGCCTTGGAATATCCACTAACAACGTCAACGGCCATTAGTCCAATCAATCCTAAGAACATAACGTTTGTACCAAGACCTGTAAAGTAATCAGGGAGCGGTCCAAATTGCAACATCATTTCTCTTCTCCTTTCATCATTTAGTTTCCTTCCTCATAGAAGAAGGTAATAGAACCGCGAACGTAGTCGCCCTCAGCTGTGGTTGCATTGTTGCCCATATTTACCTTAATTTCCCAAGTTTCAGGATCAAGCCAGATAGGGGCAGTATCTCCTGTGGTTTCGTCAGAGATAAACCCAGTCGAAGGAAGGTTTCCGAACAGGCTAATTGTTGTGCCAGCAGGTGGGAGCAACTTTGCAATCACCAGGTCTCCAGTTCCAAGGGACCCAGCAAGAGTTCCTCCGAGTACCACTTGGCCAGTTCCGCTACGGAAACGAGCTGAGGTGTTCAATGAGCTAGGTGCTTGTCCTTGCAATTGAACGTCACCAGTTTTGACGTACCCTCCGATTGAAGTCCAGGCGGTTGACTTAGTTAATGGTTGTTCCCAGTCAAGTCCTGAGTCGAACTCATCTCCTGGTCCGTCGATCAATCGCGTGCGAACTTCTGGAGACGTACCCGACGTATATGACTTGGCGATTTGCATGCGCAGTGTGCGAGTCCACCCATAAGGGACATTAGTAATCACCCAGCCAGTTTGTGGTGGTAGGCCTTCCCAGTCCATGTTCGGCGCGTCATTTCCCAAGTAGTAATCCGTATTGTATTGGTCCATTTGAGAGATTTTAGTCTCGTTGTGAACAGCAGTTACTCCCTTATTTTGGAGTTGAACAACTCCCCACTTACCGATATAAGTAGGCTTGCGACGATTTTCTCCGATAGACTCCGCACCAAAATTAAGCGAGCGAACATACGTCTCCATTGGCGAGTCTAGGTTACGACGTACAAGGGTTTGCACAATGTCACCGTGCTTATTAGGTTTAGAATTAGTCAAGAACCAATCATTTGCGATCGCACCCGTATTACGCCAGCGACGAGGGGCGTCCTTCATGGTTGCCAGCTCAGTTTGTGTAAATTGGTATGTTGGGTACTCGGTAATCATGTACAAGTATTGCTGGTGTTCATGATTGTATTGCGCCATTTGTGGTACTGTGTCACCGCCTTGTGCGCCTGCTAAGGCAGAAGTTACCTGAGAGTTACCCGTAATCATCAATGAGTTGTCACTCATGTAGTCGGTAATTGTTGCGTCTCCACCAGACCAACCCATGATTGCCCCATATACCCAACCGTCAGCACCAGAAGCCATTTTAATCGATCCCAAACCCTCAAATTCAGGTGTTAAGTAACGGCTTGAATAGAAAGTTTGCTCAACGTGGCGTACAGTTTTAATGTGAGTAACAGTGTTATTCTCAAAACTATATTCAAATACCTCGAACTTAACCTCCATGCCTGACGCTCCAGACACACCAATAATTACCATTGTGTCGTTGTCAGCATGATTTCCTGTGATTGCCCGCTTAGGGAAAATCTCATACCCCTGCATAACATTCGCGTCGTTCCACCCACCAAAGTAACTTGACACATCAACGGGTACAACGGCTCCCTCATCATCAAACGCTTCAAGGTCAGGCTTGTATTGCAGTTTACGCACATACATCATGCGGGCCCCATTTTGCACCCCTGGGAAGTTGATGAACACCCCCTTGCCTTCGTACGACTCAGCGTAACGAGAGTCACCGCCACCGTTTGATTTGACAACGTTGGCGATTGGTAAATCTGTGATCAAGTAGCTTTGATCTGCATTAGTCATAGATAGTTTGCGATAAGGTTCCCCGCCACCCTTACTAATGAAGAAAATAGGCTTTTGCAATGGGCGCTCCACCATAAAGATACCTGTTCCGTGACCGCCCTTTTGAATGTAGACCTCTGACTTTTGGTTTCCGGCCCAGTCAGTGCGTGTGATTACGAACCCTTCCTCCGCAGTTGCCGTTCCCTTGTTATCAGATTGTGTGATGAACAAGTCACCGGATTGCGCTGAGGCGAACACACCTTGCAAAGCCGTGTTACGTGCCCCGTGAGGAGTAACAAATGAAGGCGAGCTCAACTTATCAACAATTGTTTCGTCTCCATAAATCAGGTTATTCAATTTTGGCATACCGAATGCACTAGCTTCGGTCGATTGCATAATCTTCTCAATTTCAGCTTGTACCTTTTCAGAAACGTATTCAATAATTTCAGGCAGGCGCTTGACAACCTCTTCCTTAACAATCTTATCTATTTCATCAAGCAAGTGTTCAACAATATCAGCAAGGCCAGCCACGTTATCAGCCAGCCACTTCAACTCACCGCGTAGGTTGGCGACAAGCTCTTCCACAGTGTAACCAGTGTGACGGTAAATCCGGTTCACGTGGTGCTGTGGGTTCATACGTTGGATAGTGTCATAAAGACGGGTTAATGACTCCTCTTCGTTGTTCATTGAATTGTTTACGGGAGAAAAGCACTGCTTTTTGTAAACAAGAGCTTTCCCGTTTCTCCTTTTCTTAGTTTATACTTCATTGTACCATATAAATAAAGGGGCTATCCGCCCCTTAAATCCTGATACTCTTTCTAGCACGTTCTAAGGCCAGTTGGCGCAGAGCATTGGCCTTTAGCCGTCTCTCCTCTAACGCGCTCAGAGAACTAAAGGGAGGGCCTCCTCCTTGAACCATTTGGCAATGAAAGTATCAAAATCAGACTCAGTAATTGCTCCCCAGTATTCGTTGTCTGTCAAAATTAACTGCTCGCCACGCGCCTCAATTTTCGCCATTAGTTTGCTCATCTTGAAAACTAGGAAGTTGTGTGGCTTGTCATCACTTATCACAATCATGTTGTGGGTATCAAGGAGCTTATGGTTTAATAGGTGGATCACGCTAGGCACTGCGCGGTAAGGGGCAGGCTTCTTATTCTTGCCGTTGTATCGTGTGTCAAACAAAACTATTTTACCTCTTTTCATTTTTAATACTCTAATTGTAGCATAAAGAAAAAGGAGAGCCAAATGGCCCTCCTCAGTTAATGCGTTTGCGCTGGGTACAGCACCTCGGCGATAGGCGCTTCACGAATTAACTTCTTGCCGTATTCAGTAAATTTTAATCCAAAATATTCTCCCTTTAATTAAGATACTCCCATTATGCCTTATGGATTGACGTCAGCGGTAACAAACGTTAAGCTCACTGGCAACCAAGCACCGCTACTTAACGTTGTGACTTGTGTGTTCGTTCCATAACGTTGAATGGTTGCCAAGCCAGTCGCAGAAATGTGCAATAACCAAATATTCTGTCCTGATCCGTGACAGACTGCATATACATCTTGCACTGGCTTATATCCGTTGGAAAGCTGAAACACTCCAACTTCAGAGCTAGCTGAACCGAATGCAATGTCAGCCGTATTTTTCATCAAACCCGTGACAAAGACCATATTACCATTGCGATAACTTCTTAGTTGGTTAGCAGATGTCGCGCCATAATTACCAAAATTATCTAAATAGGTAACGTCAACTTGTGTCGTAGTTGATACAGTACTACCTACCTTAGACCAAGCAGACCAAACACTTGGATTGCCACCTAACGTTCTAACAAAGATATGATTGTTAGTATCCGTTAAAATCTGGATTGTGGTGTTATCGTTAATCCTCTCAACTTCTAGGGAAGCGTAAGTGCTAGCACCACTAGGGTAGTTCACGAGGTTATTAGCACCATTTATAGTGTATTTATAAATGTCTGTGTAGCCATTTAGGTCGTAGCCGTCTAGAATTTGGCCTCTAGTGGTTGCGCTAATAGTGTCCTCAGGAGCAGGTGTCCAGTCTGTAGCTACATTACCAATTTCCAACTTGGGGAGTTTGATATACACATCTAGAGGAGAATTAGACGTGTTAAAGTACATAGTAACTGCCTTTACATTTCCTTTAGACGTACCCGTTGATGAGATTCTTGTCCAATCAGAATACACCTGACCAGCAGGGCCATTGTAATTTTCAGACCATTCAATACCATTTTGTGAATATACACCCGTCCCTTTTACATCAAAACTGAACACCCACTTTTTGCCATAAGCAATCGGAGCAACAACGTTTCCAGACTGTGAAAAATATAGCCCCGCATTAATACTTCCACCTTGAGGAGCAGTTATGTGCCACATGTTTGTTTTAGAGTCATACGGAACTATTTCAACAGTAGCATACGCATTAGCAGTTGTTTTAATTGTTAATAACTGGGAGTTTAGAATTAGATTCCTGCCACCCACTGTAATCTGAGATAGGTCCATATCACCCTTAGGACCCTGTGGTCCAACTGGCCCAGTAGGACCCTGTGGTCCCATAGGTCCTTGAATACCTTGAGGTCCCTGTGGCCCAATGTCGCCTACATCTCCTTTAGGCCCTTGAGGCCCGATAGGTCCTTGAATGCCTTGGGGGCCAGTATCACCCTTCGGACCTTGTTGTCCAACGTCACCCTTCGGGCCTTGTGGACCAGTGTCACCCTTCGGTCCTTGTGGACCAACGTCACCCTTTGGCCCTTGTGGACCCCCAGCTGGTCCCCGGTCTCCTTTAGGGCCTTGCTTACCGTCAGACCCAATTGGGCCTTCTGGTCCTGCGGGGCCTTGCGGTCCAACTTCACCGCGGGGTCCTTGTGGTCCCATTGGCCCTTGTGGCCCTGGGGTCCCACCGCCCCAGTTATAATCATCATTGTTGTGATCCCTAAATTGGTCAAATATAACGTCCATTGAATTATTTGCGGTTTGGAAGTACCGCTTCCAGTAAATAAGAGGTATTTACACCGCTCTCCTTTCTGTTAAATGTATCTGTCATATTCATTTCCTCTTTCTTGCCAGCCTCGAATGTCTCCGCCAGCCATTGCGTCTAGGCTTCCGCCGTATACCCACATGAAGTAACCAGCTTGTTCAATATCATCAAAGATAGATAGGTATTGATCGTAGTTACTTTCGCGCCATTCTGCTACAATGTCAAAAACGTCAGCATTGCGTCCGCGGGTGCGAGAAGCATTCTCATTGTTGCTCTTTGTGTTTGAGTTAGCCTTACCTGTCCCGTCGGATTGCGCGTCAGAGTGTGTCGCACTGTCCGCTTTTCCGTCGGCTGTGCTCTTACCTTCTTGCACTTGTACGTTTGACGCGTAATCAAGATTGTCGATATTGAGGTCAAGTTCATTCTGAGGAGTGTCCGCAAACGCTTGACGGTTGCGCGTCGTTCCGTCGTCATGTGATGTTGATTTAGTATTTGAGTCCGTAACTGTGTGATTATGGTCTTCGCTGTCTGACTTTGTGTCACTTTCACTGTTACCGTTTGAAAGAGTCGTTGTATCATTAGTCATGAATAAGTCATTATTAGTGCCTTCCATTAACTTAATGTAACGGGGCATGAAACGACGGAACCATGACCCTAACTGGTCTTCAAAATATAAAACAGTTTCGTAACCGATTGTGTGATTATAGAAGTAAATCAGAAACTCTTTTTTAAAATCGATTAACGTTTGCTTGTTGACATCAGGGTCGTCAGAGATTTGCCACTCGCGCCCTTCCCAGTGAAGCTCTTTAAAGAATTGTTCGTAGGTCTTGTCAACAACCTCCCAAGGTAAGGGCCCACCGAAGTTTGAGGCACCCCCTGGATAAATAGAAGTGAGGTAATCTTTCAAGGAAACCGGTTGCATTGACACCGGTCGTATTGTGCTAAGTTCATACATCACATTTCACCTCCTTGTACGGAGTCAGGGGTTTGTTGTGCCCCCTCCTCAAAACTTTGATCCGTTTTCCCGCTCGGCATAATCCCGCTCTCCACGGAGTCAAGAGATAGCCCTTGTAGCGATCTAATTGTTGCTTGGTTCCAGTCAACAGTCGCATTTCCGTCAAAACCAGCAACTTTACCTCCGAAACGGAGGTTCAATAGCTCGATTGCTTCAAGGCGTGAGTCAAGGTAAACGTTACCTGACGCATTGATCAACTGATTATTCCCTTCTGCCTCAGCAGATACGAGTCGCTCTTTCTTGTCAACCCCAATGTTGTTGATACCGAACATGGTCAGCATTTCAGATAGCTTGTTATTGAACTCATCTTTTAGGCGAGGTAGGTAGTCTACTGGGATTTGCAAGTTGAGCACTTGAATGATTTGCTCAACGTCAATGTTCTCATTTAATTGGATAACTTCCTCACCAGCACGTATCGCATTCATCACCGCAGTTTGTGATACTTGACCTTTCTTAGTTGCAACCAAGTAAGGTGTGCGCATTTTTAGGCGCACCGAGCGGGCGAGGGAAGCAATGTTGGCAAGTTCCATAGCGAAGAACTCCACACGCCCCATATCAGTAGCCGGCACATTGTTCCATGTCTGTTTGTTACGGAATGTAACGAACGTTCCCAACTCAGGGTGCGAGCGGGTAACTTCGTGAGGTTGGATTGCAAGTTTTGCCAAGTCAGCGTCGCCAAATTCATCAATCATATCAGGCGTAATTTCAACACCGTCCGTGACTTGGGTCTCACCACCACTCCAGGCATTTTCAGATACAGCAGATAGTGGGTCTCCGTATGGATTGTAACCTGCATTTTGAGCGGTTCCATAGACAACTAATTCACCAGCTTTGTTAAGCCCAACTGAGGCAAACCCTGTGTAAGCAAGAAGTTGTTCTAGCCAGCGAGTGTTTACCGTTGCGGGCAATCCGTTGTAAGCGAACATATTACTCTTAACGTCCATTAGCCATTCATATAGGATTTGTTGATATGTTGACTCCCATTCAATCGTATCTTGTCCGTACGAGTTGCGCTCCGTTGTTGTTGTCTTTCGTCGTGAGGGCTTAGCGCGAGAACCGCTTACGGTTCCTGCTGTGTAAGGCTCAGAAGGACGCACGTTAGGTTGCGCGTCAGGTAGTGAGGCTCCATGTTGAGTTGGCACAAGTTCTACTCCTTCCGTTTGCATTTTGTCAGCTTCGTTTGACGCAACGTGTGCGCCATAGGCATTTTGGAAATCTTTAGCAATGCCCATTTTCGTTAATTCCTTTTGGTCACGTGAGTCGGTGACTCCGCGGGCCGTAGCAATATCCGTATTGTCGTTGATAGCCATAATTTTACTTGCAAAATTGCGAACAACGGGCACCCGTTGTTCCTATTCTACTTTTCCTTTCGTCTAATTTATATCTCAGTATAACACAAAAAAGACCCTGGCTTAATCAGGGTCTTTGATACTCAGCTAAGAGAACGGCTGTGGTAAACAACACCACAAAACATATTATAGCACACTTTAATACGATTGTGCAACCCATGCAACAAAGAAAGAACCCTACAATAAGCAGGGTTCTTAATAAACATCTATCAAAGAAGGTTACGGACGTAACTCCTTACAAGAAATATTATATCATACTTCGTCGTTGTCCTCAATGCGGGTGTACAAAGTATCTGGGTTTGTATCATGCCAGATAGTTACGCCATTGTTAAACATGTCTTGGATCGCGTCTCGATCATGGTTAGGAATTGCACCAGTAACCACGATATTCTGCGTCTTGATGTAGTTAAAACGCTTGCGTCCTTTAATTAGGTTATTCAATGCCTCAGCCCCGAAAAATTCCCCAACTGTATAACCAAATTGCTCAAAGAACTGCTTAGCTTGACGCAACATGTCCGTGCTCTCCGTCACTAGTGATACTGTCACGTACTTATTATGGTTAATGTAATCGAAGAACGGATTTCCTCCAGCCGAAGTCAAACTCCAGCCGGTTGCCTTGACGTCATTCAGTTTTGCTTGAATGCCTGCCATAGAAAGCTCATAGTTGTTGCTTGCGAGACGGTTTGATACGTCAACGTTGTTCGCGTTGATGTCACGCTCCGCTTGCTGTGAGGTTCCTAAATTTCCCATTTCTGTATTCATGTTGTTCATGAATGCCTCGGATTGCGTCGTATACATGTTTCCTAAATCGCCTGTCAAACCGCGAGTGGCTTTGTTCAAAGCACTCTTTGCAGACTTCATAACACCGCTTTGTGCGAGCGTTAGGTTGTTGTTATTCGCTCTTGCAGTATTTTGGCTTGCATTAAGCTGGGACATTTGTGAGCCTTGTCCAATTCCGAGGTTGCGGGTCGAATTTTGATTTTGCATTTCAACTGCGTTTTTAGTATTCAATGCCTGATTACGGGCTTGCGTAATCTGGTTCTGATTTGAAACTAAATAACTGGTGTAATTATCAGTAATAATAGGAACCGAGTTAGTGTCGGTATCAATAATCGCATTCTTTAATCGGAGTCCATTTTGAGCGCGAACGTCATATCTTGTTGGGCCAGATTGAGAGAAACCTAAACGGTTGATGTAATACGCTGTTTTTTGCTGTAAACCAATTGAACCAAAACGCATGACGGTTAGAGCGTGACTGTAATCAGTCCCTGAAAAAGGTAAGTCATAGGCTGAGAATGCGTGGTTGTTACCTTTCCCGTCTTCAAGCATAAGCGCCGAGTAGGGGTAAGTCAGCAATTTAGACTCCTTTCCAACAATGTCCCCCATTTCCTCATAAATCCAATTCCAAACGTTGGTGTCAAGGGTTTTTGCTTGAACGGCCCCAGTGGGTACGTACTTAATATGAAGCAAAGCGTCCTTTTCAGATCCGCCTTGCACCATGTACTTATCAAAGAATGGATTATCTCCTGCTAAAGTTCCTCCGGCATTCGCATATTGCTCCGTCCAGTCAAGCCCTAAGTTTTGGTTCTCGGCACCCATGAACTGATTGATACCTAAATAAGGTGTGGTGTACATGGACACGATTGCCTGGCCTGACTTCATGAACTTTGGATCAGTCCCGATTAGTTGCATAAGTTTAGGCATGTAAGCTCCGCCAGCATTCCAGAAATCTGATTGCAAAGCGGGCTTGCCTTCTCCAGACGTAAACCAGGGGTAGGTCCACCCATTGCTTTGAAACGGCACTACGTAAACGCTGAATGGACTTGGAATACCAATCATAGTTCCCATTGTGATTGCTGGGTCGCCTGACCCGTCAACCCCCTTTTGGGGAAGCGTGACAATCACCAACCATTGTACATCAGCAGAGTCAGTCTTGTTTGCCTCCCAGTCAACCGCGTCCATACGGCGTACGGCGGTGCGAGATGAAACACCCACAGGCTCTTCTGTACCAAAGTGGGTAACGTCAGGTTCCTTATTGCCAAAGTCTCTCCAACGCCTTACGTGAGCTCTCTCGACGTTGGCGCTAACTAGCTTTACCTTAAATTGGTTTGTTACCCAGGGGTCTTCTGACCAGTCGATCATTGAAACTTTGTCGTTTGCATAAATAGTTGCTTCGATAAACCCGTACCAGGTGTTGCGCACTGTTCCTTTGTCGTTTTTATTTACAACTTTTATATAGTTGTACTGCCATAGGTCTTCAAAGTTACCTTCATAACGAACACGTTGTGACACGCGTTGGTATGAAGACAACGGATAGGTCTTCTTATCGAATTGATTAAACCAGTTATCACGGTCAGCAGGTGTATTCCATTGCAATAGGTGCTTGTAATCGTTACGGATTGGCACATTCTTATACAATGTAATTTCTGACAATTGTCGTTCTGCCATTTGAATTTGGTGAGCGCCTACGGATAGTAGGAACAAGCTCAACAAAGAGCTTCTTTTACACTCGTTTCCTTTCTTGAATTTTTGCTTATTTTATAGTATGCTGTAAGTATATCACAGAAACGGAGGAAAATAATTTTGTCAGCATTTGATGATGAAAAAGGCAGAGCGCAGATAGTTGCAACCATGCTTGTACGAGCAGGCTTTCATACCAACCCTATTAAAGCTATTTTGGCAAACGCTCACTGGGAGTCACGCATTGACCCCACTGCTTGGGAAGTGCCAGGAGACCCGTCACGAGGAGTTGGCATTTGGCAATGGACTCCTGCAACGAAAGTGCCTGGTTTGCTCGAGCGCTCACACGGCTATGACCCCGATTACAATTATCAGTTTCAAGTTAATGCGCTTGTAAATAACGTGGCAGGCCAGTATTACACGGCTTACTACACTGAAACATGGGAGGAGTTTAAAACCCTTGACAATGATCCTGGCTATTTAACAATTGTCTTCATGAAAAACTTTGAACGTCCTAGAGATACCCCCGATCGTTGGAACCAGCAAGAACCATACGGTGTTTATGACGGAACTACCGGAGAGATGATTGAGGCATTTAATCTTGACTATGGTGGTGGAACCGGCGGAGGAGGTGGTGGCGGGACACCGGTTCAAGTATTTCGTTGGCCTTTCTCAACCCCAATGACAATCAACCAAGGGCCTTGGGAACCAGGCGGGGACCACAATGATGATAATGCTACCGATTGGGGGCCAGTGCCAGGCATGACTATTCAAAATATTCTTGCGCCTTATGACGGGTACCTGACAAATCCTGACCCAGGGTGGGAGTCTGGAAACGCGTTGCTATTCCACAGCAAGTACAAAGTGATGTTTGCTGACGGATCAATTAGTTATGCGACTATTTTCCTAGTCCACGACGAAACCCCTCTACCGACTGGAGAATACAAGCGAGGTGATGTTATCTATCACACTGGTTTGGCCGGATTTGCCACAGGACGCCACGTTCACATGGAAATATTCCGGAGCAACGAAAATCATGACGTCTTCTTCTTTGGTACGAAACCGGAAAGTAATCAATTTGGTATTCTGTCAGGTGGCATGTATACAAATGCTGGTGACGGACGCATTGACCCTGAGTTTAGCCGGAACACTATTCATTCCGGAGTAGCCGGTCCATATCGTTCTCGACAATTCTGGATTGACGGAGGCGCAATGAGCCCCAGCAACGCCATTAACGCAACTGAGGAGCAAAAGGCAAGTATATCTGACATAGGCTGGTCCGAAACACTCTTCGCAAATGATTTGAGAGTCACCAACTATAATGATACAAACGACCCTGGAGGGGGTGGGACACCTACCCCAGTGGACCCCGATCCGCCACGCAAGATTACAGATGAGTCAATATCCATTCTGAATGACATTTTCCACGGAGCTCCTAATCCGCACCCTGAGTGGTTTGGGAGGTGAGCAAAGCGAGGAGGGCGATTAGCCCTCCTTTTAATTTGACCAAAATAAAAAGGAACCTAACTCGGTTCCTTTGAATTAGCTCATCAGAGCTAAGAGTTTTGGTTTTAAATCTTCCCTATTTAATAACACCCTTATCGTTAGCACTAAATGTACCTGCCTCAGTACGCCCTGAGTCGCCTGCTCCACTTACTGCACTGGCCACTGATCCGATACCACTTAACAGCTTTCCTGTTACGTTTCCCGCACTTTTCACGCCCTTGCTCAGCGCCTTTCCCGCTCCAGCCCCCGCGAGAGCCTTACCGGCGCCCAATGCTCCACCCGCAAGCATAGCTCCTCCAGTTATAGCCCCTGCGTCTTGAACGTGCTTAGAAGCTGTGTCGCCTTCGCTGGCTTGCTTGTTGATTTGCTCCGCGTTGCGAGAGTTGCGACCTCCGTCAGCAAGGTCGGGGTTTTTACCTGCTTGTGACTTTTGCGAGTTGGCCCAATTTTGCATGAGTTCGGATTGCTTGTCTGCCCCACCTGAACGTTGCACCTCGGCACGCCCAATGTCTTGAACAGTTTGCAAGGGGTGGGCGATTGCATTTGTCGCGGTGTTAAAACCAGAAACAACCGTCTTTCCGGCTTGGTCAAAGAAACTTGCCATGTTTGTTCTCCTTTCTAAAAGAAACCAAATAATGTTCCACTATTTAACGCCAAGACCTTTGTTCATGAACGAAGCGAACTTCTTTGCGTCTACAATCTTTAGTGACTTGATATAAAAGGTATCGTCAGTCCCGAAGTCGATAGCAAGTCCGTTCCAGTTCTTGTTGAAGCCTTGGACGATCTTGCCGTCTCCGCCAGCCCAATAAACTTCCCCCCACGACTCAACGAATTGAGAAACTAACAGCTTACCGTCACGGAAAGCCCAATATGCACCCATGTGTGCAATAACTGCGTTTGCCTTTTTAGTGAATTTCTTGTCTGTATACCAAAGTCCCTTGTTTTGGAACACTGTTTCCTTACTTGTGATTGCCATTGAATTATCCAATCCTTTCTTAATATCTGAAATTAACTTGTCGTACCCTACGCCCCACTTCTCTAAGAAGGCGATAGGATCAACGTGATCCGAACCGTGCCCCGTTCGTGAGGCGTAGTTGTGTGTCTTAATTCCTGGAACGGAAGCTGTGTCAAGGTCATATACGCGCTGCCCCGTTTCGTCTTGAAGCTGACGAGCAAGCGTGATGTAAACGATGTAGGCTTCATTAAATTGTGCTTGAGTTTTGATTGAACCCTCAACAAATTCAATTGAAGCGTAACCTTCCCAGTTCCAATCCCCACCTAGATCGTAACCGCCTCCGTTGCTTTGAGCGACTTGCCATGCCTCGGCATGACCCGTTTCGTGATTGAACCCAACAAGGTGTGTGTAATAAGCGTCACCCCAGTGCGAGGCTAGGTAGTCACGTTCGTTTTGCATAGTTGAGTTTGGATTTCCTGTCGAATGCAAATGAACTTGCGTGAATGGAGGAACTGCCAAACCATTATCTACGGCCGGGCGTCCTGGAACGACAATTTGATTGATTACTTGAACCATTTAATCTATTTCCTTTCTGTTTAAAAGATAACAAAAACAACGGGTGACCGTTGCTTAATGATGAATACGATATGAGCTTAGCCCTGGGTTTACCATTGAACTGCGTACCTTAGCCTTTGAAGCGTTTGCCTTTTGTGGAGAAGGCGTGCGTGCTGGTGCTGGAGCAGTTAGTTGTGAACGAGCTGAACCTGATTGCGAAATGGTCCCGCCAGCCGTCACCGAGTCACGCCCCTTGGCCACTGGATTAGGCGCTGGGGCCTCGATAGCCTTTTGTGCGTCGGTTGAAGTCGTTGGCTTTGATACGTCAGTGAATGAACCTTCAATAACTGACTGCTTTGGAGCTGACGACTTTGGTGCCTCTTCCTTTGGTGCTTCCAGCTTTGGAGCTTCCTCCGGTTCAGCCTTTGGTTCGTCATGAGTTAAATCCGTTGACTCTTCTGGCTTGATCCCACCGCCTTCAATGTCCCCGTCAGTGGGGGTATTCTTGAAAGCATTCTCGGTCCCACTTGCCACCTTATCAATAGCCTTGTTTGCTACTTGACCAACTGCGTCATTTTGCAAATCAAATGTTGCAAGTGGCTTTGCTAAGTCGAGCGCACCCCCCACTACCTTTGACAATCCTGTTTCTTGTTTCTCTGCCATTTTGTATGGCCTCCTTTATTTAGTATAGCCCTAGTATAACACAAAAGAGGATAGACTTAACTATCCTCTTTCACAAGTTTATCCCTGAAAGGACCTATTCTGATACTGTTTTAAATTCTTAATGCCCTTTCCTGTATTTACAGGGTGATCGGGGGAACTTGTTGAATGTTTGCCTAGAACCTTTGCACTGGCACTCCCTGACGAGCTCTTTCCTGAGCGTTGTGAGGCTTTTCCTAACGAGACCGCGGATTGATGAACACTGTGAGAAGCCGGATTGCCGGCTTCGATACTTTTCCCTTTAACGTCTCGGCTTTCGCCTCGGTGAGAGGCTTCCTCGCTCTCTCGAATTTCTTTCTTTTTGGTCTTCTCTTCTTTTCGCTTTGCCTCTTTATGCTTCTCTTCCTTAGACTTCTGGGACTCTTCCTTGCGACGTTCCTTTATTTTCTCATTTTTATGCTTTGTCGCTTCCTTCCGGCCCTCCATAAATTCAGTTTGGCGTGCCTTCTTTGACGCCTTTTTCGTCTCTCTGACCGGTTGGTCCTCTTCGTGAATTTTCTGCCCCAAAGTCGTCTTAACTGATTTTGCATTAGGGTTCGGAGTCGCTTCTGGGTGATGAACCAAGTGCTTCTTTTGGTTCGCTGACTCAAATAAATTCTTTAGTAAATCCATTTGGAAGTTTGAAACCTTTAAAGGTTTCATCTCCTTTCTACTTGATAGCAACGTCTTGCTTGATATTATTGTAACACATGCTTGTCGAACTCGCCGAAGGGGGAGTCGTTATCGAACCATTCGACGGGTAAATCCGGCATATCTAAAATGATTTCTGGGTATTTAAAGGCGCAGTTATCGCAATAATAGTCCCCTTTAATGCGTGTCATAGTTGTTGTAAAGTCACGAGTCTTGCAGTCGTGACAAAGTTGTGTTAAATTCATAATTCCTCCTAAATAAAAAGCCCACCTGAGTGGACTGTGAGACCTACCAGCGAAGCATGTACGTATCGTTGCCACGTCGTTCAACGATAACGTTAATTTCTAGCAAGTTCTTCAACTCGCGTTCAACTACCTTGCCTTCACGGGTTTGCGTGATCAACAAGTCGTAGTTACCCTTGCTTGCTTCCTCTTCGATATGGAACAACAAATTGTCAAACTCTTGCTTTTGAGTTTGGATCAAATCGTTCATTAGTTGCTTGTTCGTGTTGTTTGCGATTTTGCGAAAATTCTTTACCATGCTGTGTCCCCTTAGTTCATAGGTGTTGAAGGTCCAGTAATTGTGTGAGGGAATGACAACTTCTTATATCCTGTCACAGGGTCAACTTCGTGCTTAATTTCAGTTACACTTGAAGCAGTTGAAGTTGTACCCCAATCCGCTGGCGCCTTTACCGCTGGTTGTTGAGCAACTTCGATCTTTGCAAGTTCCTCGGCAACCTTACGGGCAACGATTTCATCAAGTGTTTCAGTCTTTGGTGTCTCTTCTGGGGTTGCCTTATTGCCGACTGGCGTGTGTAATGCAGTTACACGCGTTACAATTAGTTCAAACTTAGACTTGTTGCGGGTTGTGAATTGGAAGTTACCAATAACCTCGATTTCGTCACCAACTGACATTGACGTTGCTGGGTATTGCTCAGCAAGTGTTCCTAAGAAGGCAAGCGGAATAATAGTTGTTCCGTTATTTTCTACCTTGACCAAGGCATAAACTGAATTTCCGTTATGTGACTTGACAACTGAGATGATTTCTCCTGCTACCGACATAAATGCTTGATGTTCCATTTGAATTTGTTGAGCGCCCAATGTGTGGAATAAGCAAAACAGAGAGCGCTCTCTCCTAAAGATTTATGTGCTTATCCCTTACTACAAACTATATGATACTAGCAAAAGAGACCCCTGTCAAGGGAAAACATAAGCTCTTGCTCGTGTTCTCGCAATTCAAGGAGTCTCAAAGAAAGGTAAATTTATTTTTGGAGTGGTTACTTACCAGAAGTCTGGGCCGAAGGCGTGTTTACCGTCAACTTTGCGGTTCCGGTCACGCCGTTCTTAGCAGTTGCAGTAATGTTGGCTACTTCACCTCCAACAGCCTCAGCAGAAACAGTTGCCAATCCGTTAGCGTCAATAGTTACTAGTGCTTGATCACTAGACCATATAACGGCTTGGTCAGCCTCGGCGGGGTCCACCTTAGCACTGAATTGCTTTGTTGCTCCCGCGTCAGCGGTTGCGTTTGCTGGTGTTACCGTTACCCCTGTTGGGACGGGTCCACAGGGGTCTCCGCAGAAACCAAGGCCACAGCGTTCACGAATGAAGACCATGAAACACGTTGCTTAGCGTGGAACGTAACGTTTACATAACGGCCTTCTGGGTTGACGGCAGAAGTCAAGTAAGGCTTAAACACGTCGTAAACTTGCAAAGCGTTTACGTCGGCAACAACGGCCTTGATACGCTTACCGTCGAACAGCATAGTTGCGTCAGTTGGAGCAGTTCCGTCGGCCTTAGCGCGGGCAACCGTTCCCTTTGCAACCGTGTCGTTTACCTTGAATTGCTCAGGGTCCAACGTTCCGTTTTGCAAGTCTTCGGCAGTAACCTTGTGGTCAGCCGTGTAGACGTATGCAGAAGGGAAGTAGTCCAAGATAACCATACGGGCCTCAACTTCAACACGGTCAATTTGGAACATGTTAGCGAAGAAGTCAACGTTCAAGATGTTCTTCATCTCGTATGGAATAAAGATACGCAAGTCGTCCTTATCCGTTTGCAACAAACGTCCTGGCAAGCTAGCGCCATACGTCTTGTTGAATGAACGTGAAGGGAATTGCATACCGTCAACAATGTTCATAAGTTGCGTTTGGAACTTCTTAGCAGTTTCAGCGTCCTTAACGTCCTCAACTTCGATAGCGGTAATTGCATTACCTGCCAAGGCTTGCGTGAATAAGTTCTTCATGGTAAAGAACTCGTTGTAGTTGTTACCGTTTGACATTGCCTTGATGATACGATCGGCCATTGCGTTCACTGGGTCAGCACCCGTAAAGGCTTCTTGGATAACCGTGTTTTGGATTGACTCCTTGTAAATAACGTCACGCGTTGCCGTGTGATAGATAGCCTTAACACGAGTCTCTGTGTCTGACATCTTGTACAAGTTCGTCTCCGCAACTGCTGGGTTGAAAATACGCTCTTCTGAGGCGTCAACAGCAATTTCTTGCAAGATAGCTCCGGCATTCATAATTCCGCGCTTGAATTGAGCCAATGGATTTGCGATTGAGGCTTCGTGGATAATCACTCCACCTACTCGGTTAATCAATGAAGACAACCACTTATTAGCTACATCAGGGTTAGAGGCCAATGCTTGACCAATACCTGCGAATGACTTTTGTCCGGCTTCCGCCATAGGAATAGAGTCACGATATGGCAATTCAACACCGTCACGAACCAAATTCAAGGTCGTAGTGGCTGAGAATTGCTCTGTGTCAAAAACAGACATAATATTTCTCCTTTGTGTTTTACAGCATTTACTTACTGCTTGTTTTATTGTATGTCATTATTGTAGCACAAAAGAAAAGACCCCTCTGAGGGGGTCTAAATGGAAGTGATTTGAATACGATTGAAGGGAGTGCTCAGCTTACATGAAAGTGATTAAATGGAACCTGACTAGGCCCTAAAACCCCTACATTGTAGGGTCTAAACCTTGATCTCGCAGTGAATTTAGGTACTCCTGAGCGCCTTGAACTGAGTCTTCAAAGCCTGTATCTTCCTCGACGACAGGCACAACGGCAGTTTCGTAGGCAACACGAGTCGTATTTGCCTGAATGATTGCAAGTTGATACTTTTCATAGAGAGTGTCCGCGCGAGTAAGTTCGCCTTTGACAAAATCAATTCCCTTGATAACCCCACGAATGTACTTAATCAAAACCTGAATACCGTCAAAGTATTCTTTGTATTCATTGTCAGAGTCAGGCGTTACCATGCCTGTAAGTTGCTGTAATTTACCTTCAAAATCGTACAAATGTTGGATTTGCTCAGGGATTTCCAGTGTAATATCTTCGTTATTGTACATTGTTATTCAACTCCTCCAGGTACTTTAATGCGTTATCCACGGTATCAGTCTTTTCCTCGCGCTCCTTTTGGTTTAGGCGTTCGTTAATGTGGCTGTTAGCGTACTCACGGTTGACACGAGTCAACTCAGCACGACTATCATCATAACGCTTGATTGCCTTGCGATTTAGATTGACCAGTTCATCAATTCCGTCGTGAAGTTCACTGAAATTACGCGAAATTTCGTTCTTTAGGGCCGTGATTGCCGGAATGTCAAGGTCCTCATCATCAGGAAGTGTGCCTAACATGACTGATAGGATTTCCTCCGCGTTAATATGCGACTTTTCCAACAGAATTTGCGGAATGTCACGATTTAATTTTGCCATTGTGTTTCTCCTTTTGTAATTTCTTTTGATCTAACGATACTGATAAAGCCTTCCTTGTCAATCATGAAAAATTCGTTGTCAAGCATTACCTTTTTCAAGAGCCGACGCCTTGGCAGAAAGTATCTTTTTCCCTTTGGTTGCATATTTAAACCTCCTATTCGATGATTTTAGCATACCAAAAGAAAAGCCACCTGTCAATAGGCGGCTAAAGAATGTTCTAATAGATTTTCCATTAAGTTTATTTTGTTGTTGAGCTATTGAACTTCTTTCTGATAAAATGTTAGCCGGCGTATGGGCCTTGCATAAACCCGATTACGTCTTCTGTCATAGTGTTGGCCGATCCACCACCAATTCCTTGGTCTGAGGCGCCGTTATAGCCTCCTGGCACTTGGTGAAAACCAAACTCCAAACCTGCTTGGGCTTCTGGAACATTACCAGCTTGAACGTCATCAACACGTGGCATTTCGATTGTCTCTTGCGTCATGTCTGAGTCAGTTGATGTATCTTCAACGTCACCATAAGTTTCGACTTCCGTCGTCTCCGCTGGTGCGGTTACTTCTACTTCTACTTGCTTAGTAGCAGTTTCAGGGGCTTGCACACCCTCTGTCTTCTTCTCTTCGTCCATTGTTAGACTCCTTTTCTTTTGGTATGAATTTATTGTAGCATAAAAAAAGAAGGGGTACAAGACCCCCTTCAATGCGCATTAACTTTTGTTAGTATGTTTTGTTAGTCAGTCAAACCAAACAATGAAGCTGGGTTGAATGAGTCACGGTATTCAACAGCACTTGCGTCTTGAACCATGATAGCTTGCAAAGCCCAAGCGTCCTTGTAACCCTTTTGAGTTGCTTGCAAGAACTTCATTGCTACTTGAACCTTAGTACCTTCAACAAAGTCACCTTCTGGCTCGAATTCTTCCCCAGTGTCACCGTCAACGAATGACAAGAACTTACCCTTTGAAGTTGCGTCGAACAAGATAGCTCCTGGAGTTGCCTCGGCCTTAGAAGTATAAACCTTACCAGCCAATGCTTCGGCGTCTTCTGGCGTTGCGCCAGGACCAGCTACGAATTGTGGATCCTTCATTGTCAACTTGTAAATCATGTTACCGAAGTTGTCTTCACGTTGCTTCTTGATTTGTGAGTAAGTAACCGTTCCTGATACCAATACTACCTTGTTGTTTGCGTTAGCCATAATTGACCGTCCTTTCTTTTGCCCAACCGAAGTTGGTGTAGCCACTCCATTTGAATTTTATTATTTTGATTTGGTGATAAACACCTCAGCTACAAGATTAAGTATAAATCATGCCGTTTTGTTTGTCAACAGCTTATTTAATCTTAATTTTGAAACGTTGTTGAGAAGCACCTCAGCTACAAGATTAAGTATAAGTCATGTTGATTTTAATGTCAACAAGTAATTTATTTTTTTAATTTTGAAGCCGTTGGTGATGTATCACCTGACTACAAGAATTAGTATAGCAAAGAAAAAAGAGGGCGTCAACCCTCTTTAGTAATTTAATTTGGAATTATAGCGTATTAAATCCCTTATTTAATGTAATACTGTTTGATCGGCTCCACGTTGCGTACGCTCCATTGGGAGAAGAATAGTCCGATTACATCATTACTTAGATATAACAAGTAAACGGCAAACAATACGAAATTTGCGTCACCTTGCATTGCGGTGATAAACCATAGACCTGCTGACATTAGCCCTTGCAACGTCCACATGACATACTGTGAGGCATACTTCTTTAACATTAGGTATGCTCCGGTGAACCCGATAGAAGCACTAAACGCGTCAATAAACGGGCGTGGTGATCCGAAATGTGAGTCAATAACAAACATAAGGACGAATGAAATCGCCCATACTGCGAGCCCTCCCCACAAACCTGCCGTGTCTAGTAGGCGAACCTTGGTTTGTTGCCATTTATTACCCTGAATAATTACTGGCAGGTCAAGGGCTAAAATGTAACCAACTTGCATGAATATGTCGGCAAAGTTGCGGGAGTGGAATGCTACGGCACTAATCATCAGGGCCGAGATGAAGCCGAGTAGTCCGTTAATGCGCTTGCCGTTCGTGATCGCCAACGTGCAAGTGAAACCGATAAGCCCACCAAGCCATGATAGAAGTGACCAAACGTCGATAGTCCCTAGAAAAGCAATGAATGTCAGCATGATTGACCCAACAGTCCAGAGAACGCGTGTTTGAGGGGTCCAATCCGCGAGCCCGTCCTTGTAATATTGAAGCGTGAAAAGTTCCTTGATATTAGATAACATTGTTATCCTCCTTTTGTTTAATGACATTAGTATAACCGCCAATCGAAACTTTGTCAAATAAAGCAAAAGACCCGCGCGAGCGAGTCTTTTTAGTCGATTGGGCAGTCATTGGGGACCAATCACCAACCTTCACGGTTGAATAATGGTAGGGCACCGGCGGTCAAGACGGCGATATTGCCCGTTTGGGACACACTGCGACGAGTCATGCGTGAAACGCACAAATCAATGCCACCCTGTTCCCTTATTATATCACATTCCTTGGATTGATCCGATCAGCTTATTGATAGGCCCTCTAAACTTCTCGCGAATAACTGGTGAACTAAAGTATAGACGATTGTCCTTAGCGTTTGCAATTAGGCGTGTATATGCTTGTGCTTTTGGACTCGTGTAGTCCGCGTCGTGGGCGTCTTCCCATGTTAAGGCTAAAGTTACACCCGTATTGTTGTACTTATCGCTAATAATGAAAATAGGCTCATTGCGCTCCTTCCAAACACCGTACACTTTACCTTCAAGTATAATGCTCCACTTAAAGATAGAAGTCGTCTTTAATGGACGCACAAAGTCTTGTGTGTTGTTGGTGAAGTTGTTGTTCAAAGCGTAGTCTTCATACTCAGTTCCTTTAACAAGTCGTGAGAAGGCCGATCCGTCGTCAATGTCACGAACCTTGTCAGGGGCAAAGTGAACTAAAATTGAGTCGTCCTTGTATAATCCGTACTCCTTAGTCATGTCAGGATCAATGCCAAAGGCTTCAAAGAAAGGATTGTATATGGAGGTTGCGTTCGCCATTAGAATTAGTTTTACGTCAGCTGATAAACGGGCGATTGAGTCATACAGGTTGATGAGCAAAATAGGCTCATTCTTTAAGTAGCGTTGATTAGAATTTGCTTCAATAAGGAACTCGTCGTACAAAATCTTCTTAACGTTTGTGTATTCAATAGACTTGATACGGTTAAACATACTCAAAGGGCCGTACCAGCCAATTGTTTGCCACTTGTTAGTGTTGTGTTGCCCCTCGTCTCCGTTGTCAGGCATTTTCTCGCGGTATTGGAATTCTCCGATTGGGAGTCCTTTCTCCCTAAACTCGTATTTTTGCCATTTTGGATTGTCAGCTACTACTTTGTCAAAGAAACCGCGGACGGCCACCTGAATATCATCTGCGTAACGTCGCGCATAAAAGAAACGCTCTCCTGCTTTAAAATAACGATTTAAAAAATGCTTCTTGGTGGAATAAGACTTACCAACTCCACGCGCACCGATAACCATGTACATTAAAACCTTGTCCGAATATAGGCTGAGTGTCTTTGTTACATTGTAAAATTTTATATCTTTATTTGGCATGGTTTATAAACCTTTCATATTGTTTATTTCAATCATAGCACAAATAAAAAGCCCTATATGGAGGGCTTTCTTGGTATAATAGAAGTAGGTTACATTGCTAATTCCATGTTAGTTGCTTGGCCTGCTTCAACGACTACTTCCGATTGGATTTCTCCGCCTTGTTCGTCTAATCGGGGAGGTACAACTGTTTTTGTAACCTCAATTAGAGTAAGGCCGGTTGGAGTACGTCGCTTGGCGAGACCTTTAAATGAAAGCCCGAAGTCCATTTTCTCGAACTTACCTTCGTCAGTTGGGTCCAACTCCTCGAACGCTTGCTCGGACATTCCTGCGTGAGCGAAGTGAACACCTCGAATAGGCTTGTTAAGCATATCTTCAAATGTCGTCTCATAAGTGATTGGATCGTCACCTCCGAAGGCCTTCTGAACGCCCCCGTGCATTTTACGGTTGATCAGCTTATACGTTGCATAAACGTTCTCTAACTTCAAGCCATGAAAACGATTAGAAGGGGTTGCGTGAGTGTCATACTCGCGAAGCAAATTATACAAGTGATCCAGCTCTTCTTGATTTGAAATTAAAATCTTTCCAGAGTCGGTGTCGAGTTGTAACGTCTTATATAGACCCATTTTGTTCGTGAAAGTCATCATTCTTGTCCGAGCTAAGGCAGTGAGGTTAGAAACGTAATTGACGTTGTATCGTTCGACGTCGTACGGATTTACCTCTTCACGATATACGTCGGAGTAGAATGAGAAGTTCTCCTCGTTAGTGATGTTTTGGCCAAACTTACCAGTCAATCCGTTCATGAACAACTTAACCATTTGCTTCTTTGCGCCCTTAGAAACTAGTTTCTCGTCTCCAAGCATGTTGAAATAGTCGGCTAGAACTGTTTGCATTTCGTCGTCAGTCTCATGAAGGAACATTGTCGCGTCGTCCCATTCGGCCCATTCAACGTTATCAATGAAGTATTTCGCGTCAACTTCAACAAATGTCTTTGTCTCTAATTCTCCCTCCCAGTATACTTTAGTGTTGGCATATTGTGAAGCGGATAAGACGTTGCTATGCACGTCGTCAGCAAACTTGAAGCGGAGGTTCTCAAATGATACCAAACGGAACCAGTCTTCGTATTTATTGAAAATATTCTTTAATTGGTCCATTGTGGTGATACTTTCGATCATTTCTGGCTCAGTCGGCTTAGGGAACTTTGCCTCTGGAGAGGTTGCTACCGACGGGTACATTGAAACGAAGTCAAACTGAACGATTACTTTCATTCTATCTAAATATTGGGGCGCATATAACAGCGCCTCATAATGGTGAGAAGGGGAACCTGTCAGACCACCATAATAAGCCGGCCTTGCAACATTATCCAAGTAACCAATCATTGTTTTGTCGTCAACAGTACCATAAAATAGGCGTTCAGTCAATTCTTTGTTATCAATTCCTAGTTTTTCCATTGCGAAATTCTTAAAATTCTTTAATGAAAGAGACGATGATGTCATTGCGTCAAAGTAATTTGCAATTTGGAACTCGAATAGCAATGCTGTTAGGCGTGCGTCCTGCGTGACATAGCCTTCGTCGTGAATATCATATTCCTTTTTGTGCTCGCCAAGAATTGCACTGGCTTGATCTTCCAGCTTACCCGTAAAGACATTGTTTGTGTCTCGAATTTGCCAAATTGTGAGCTCTTTGCTGTCTGGGTGGTTCAAAATTGAATATGTTCCCCCGTATAGACGCCCGTTATTTGTCAATAGGTATGAATGGTTTGGCTTCTGGTTCCACGGCTTAACGTCTTTTACGGTGTTTGTTCGCAAATCGTGAAATTGTGAAATATCAAACATTGCGTTGTGTCCAACTAGGTAAAAGTTGATTTCTTCTGGATTATCTTGTCCATGCAATTTAATAGCTTGGTTTTGCCATTTCCTGAGCCGGTTTCTTAACCAGTTATTCTCCTTTATCCAATCATGAAGGGCAGGGGTGAAGTCTGACAAGTCATTCATTCCAGGAATGTCTGAGCGTGTGTAAACAGCAAATTCTGTCATTTCGCTTAGTAACATTCCAGGTTCAATGACCCGATCAAAAACCTCAGCTTCGTCACGCGACAACGGGTGCGCCTTGGGGTCATACTTAATCGGTTGGTTCTCAATATCTAACCCGACAATTACATAAGACATTTGTTTCTCCTTTAAATGCGATTGATTGCGAAATAGTGTTGCACAGCGGTATCGACGGTGTCATCAAGCAAATTGTAGGCACTATTGTTTTGATTTGGGTCTGGATAACCGTATGCGCCAGGGTGGCTCTTTAATTCTGAGTCTACCTCATTTTTGATTGCCAGTAAAGCCAAGTTTAATTGTTCAGACGTTGGGAATTGACCGTAGCGGGATTTGAACTCGTTACGCAGGTAAATAACAAAATCTCCCTTAATAACGTTCATAGCCGTTAAAAAGTCCCCGTTTGAACGCGCCCGTTCGGCAAATGACAATTCTAATATTTTCTTTGACAAACGGTTCTTTTTGCGATCCTGCTTGACCAATTCCTTATATTTGTCATTGACCTTCTTATTCTTTTTGGCTGACTTTGGCTTTTTAATACGCACGTCTTTTAGGACCTTGCTTGCAAAATCTTCCTGCGTCTTCTTAATCTGAGCTTGTGTACGCTTAGCACGTGCCTTTTGCGTCTTTGATAAAGCCTTTTGCTTAACCTCAAACTCAATGGGGGCCTTGATAACTTTACCCTTAGTAGGCTTCGTGTTCTTAATTTGGTCATACAACTTCTTTTGGTATGAACGCTTTTGCGTAGTTGATAGACCGTTTCCCACGAAATTATCATTCAACTCGCGGTAAGCCTTGCGAATGTTTGACTCACTAGCCTTAATCGCTGAGACAGGCGCGCCAATCTTACGAAGGTGACGGCGTGCCTCCCGTAGTGACTCTTGTTCATACACAAATGTTTTACTTCGTGCTACCATTTTGTTTCTCCTTTTTCGTTTTGTTGACAAGTCTGTTTTTAAAACGTTTACCTTCCTCTAATGTACCATAAAGTGGCCCAAACATATCCTCCCACATCGACCGCATTGCCTTTTTAGGCGACTTGTGTATGTCCTTTAGGTACTCTGCGACGAATACCTCTAGCTCATTTAAATCCGATCCCTCGTAACCAACATTATGAGAAAGTAGGCTGATATACCAGTCTGAAAAAGCGGTGTTCGCAATGTGCATGTTCCACATTTTAATCGTGGGGGTTGCAAAATACTCCGGTTTGTTGTAATCAACAAAATATTGAAGCGCATAATCTATAAACGGGGGTCTTCCGTCACGTAATTCCTGTAAAGAAGAAGGCTTCATAAATCGCTTTGTGGACGTTTTAACAACCCCGTGCCTGTTCACCCAGAAACCTGGCATAAGAGGCGTGGGTAAGTAAGGACCGCCTGTGTCGAGGTCTGATTTTACCTGTTCGAGCCATAACTCTTGCTGTGTAAGGTGCTTCGCGGTTGATATGTGCTCATCAATAGTGGGGAAGACGATACGTTTCAACTTCTTTTGAGACATTCTCTCCTTTTTTCCTTCTTTATTGTAAATCGAATACCCGTCTTTGTAAGTGTACGACAAAGGAGCATTGGACTTATCGAAAAGAACAATCGACTTATCTATCGGATCAATCGTGTAACTGTATTCCTCATAAGGAGCTGGTAACGGAATTGCAGTATCAAACATATTCAATTACCCTCCTTCGGAACTAGTTGCTAAATGCTGGGAAATTTTTCTTTGAGGAATTCTACCATTTCCTTCGCGTCTTTTTCAGTGGCGTAGTTCACGACGAACTTCTTAGCCAAATATTTTGCGTCGGCTTTCTTCTGGGCTTCTGAGCGCATAAATTTTTACCTCCTTATCATGATACTTTTATTTTACATCGTATCGTGAGACTAATCAAGCCGTTCTACCAAAAAGGTGCCGGTAGGGTTTGCCACGCTTGGTTCGGTACAATAT
>ERZ894226.281-NODE-281-length-35000-cov-10.250680_pt1 | contig 35000 bp, 27 predicted proteins | sample MGYA00380294_ERZ894226 | MGnify/ENA primary metagenome ERZ894226 (study PRJEB32331, sample SAMN06328434) | human gut metagenome | biome: human gut microbiome; feature: stool | host: Homo sapiens | collected 2014-10-29 ... | reverse complement strand
GGCAGACATAAGCACATCTGTTACACTGGATACAGTTTTCCGGATTCCATACAGGTACGTTTACGGCGATACCACGTTTCTCGTATGCGGATGTGCCGGACGGAGTTGTTCCGTCTACGTAGTCTGCAAATGCGGATACAGGCAGGTTGTTTCCTTCCTGGGAAGTTACTTTTGCCTGGATGGTATTTACGAATTTAACAGCGTCAGCGCGGCCGCTCTCTGCATGAGTTGTGGTCAGACCTTCGTCTGCTGCATTTTTCCAGCTTTCCGGAACTGCAACTTCTTTGATCTGTTTTGCACCCTCATCGATAGCTGCCCAGTTCTTTGCTACGACATCATCACCTTTACGGCCATAGGTAGCTTTTGCTGCTGCTTTCATGAGTTCGATGGCTTTTTCTTCCGGAATGATCTTCGCAAGCTTGAAGAATGCAGACTGAAGAATGGTGTTGATACGGGTCGGTCCCATGCCGGTCTCGATACCGATCTTAACGCCGTCGATCACATAGAATTTGATGTTATGGTTTGCGATGAATGCTTTTACCTGTCCCGGCAGATGCTCTTCCAGTCCTGCTTCATCCCATGGACAGTTCAGAAGGAAGGTTCCTCCGTCTACCAGCTCCTCTACCATGTGATATTTGTTCACATAGGAAGGATTATGACATGCAACAAAGTTTGCTTTGTGAATCAGGTAGGTGGATTTGATCGGTTTCTTTCCGAAACGCAGGTGAGACATCGTTACACCGCCGGACTTCTTGGAGTCATAATCGAAGTAAGCCTGAGCGTACATGTCTGTGTTATCACCGATGATCTTGATGGAGTTCTTGTTAGCACCTACAGTACCATCAGCTCCAAGTCCCCAGAACTTGCAGTTTGTTGTTCCCTCTGGTGTTGTAACAAGTGGTGCACCTGTCTCAAGAGAAAGGTTTGTAACATCATCAACGATACCGATTGTGAATTTCTCTTTCTCAGTGTTCTCATATACTGCTACGATCTGTGCAGGTGTTGTATCTTTGGAACCAAGTCCGTAACGTCCTGTAAAGATCTTAACATCGCTGAACTTGCTGTCGCGAAGAGCTGCAACAACATCAAGATACAGAGGCTCGCCAAGAGCTCCTGGCTCTTTTGTTCTGTCAAGAACAGAGATCTGCTTAACTGTATCCGGGATTGCATCGATAAGAGCCTGTGCACAGAATGGTCTGTAAAGACGAACTTTAACAACACCGACTTTCTTGCCAGCTGCCATAAGGTAATCGATTGTCTCCTCGATTGTATCATTTACGGAACCCATAGCTACGATGATATGCTCAGCGTCAGCAGCTCCGTAGTAGTTGAACAGTTTGTAGTCTGTTCCGATCTTCTCGTTAACCTTGTCCATATACTCCTGAACAACTGCCGGAAGAGCGTCATAATATGGGTTACATGCCTCTCTTGCCTGGAAGAAGATATCCGGGTTCTGAGCAGAACCTCTCTGACATGGATGGTTCGGGTTCAGAGCACGGTTACGGAACTCTGCGATAGCATCCATATCTGCCATATCTTTCAGATCTTCATAATCCCAGGTCTCAATCTTCTGGATCTCGTGGGATGTACGGAATCCATCGAAGAAGTTGATGAACGGAACTTTTCCTTTGATTGCTGCAAGATGAGCAACCGGTGTAAGGTCCATAACCTCCTGTACGGAAGACTCGCAAAGCATTGCGCATCCAGTCTGACGACAGGCCATAACGTCGGAATGATCTCCGAAGATACAAAGTGCGTGGGAAGCAAGTGCACGGGCAGATACGTTGATAACTCCCGGAAGCTGCTCACCGGCGATCTTGTAAAGGTTCGGGATCATAAGCAGAAGACCCTGGGAAGCTGTGTAAGTTGTAGTCAGGGCACCTGCTGCCAGAGAACCGTGAACAGCACCTGCTGCACCTGCCTCAGACTGCATCTCTGTAACCTGTACTTCCTGTCCAAAGATGTTCTTTCTTCCCTGAGTTGCCCACTCGTCTGTTGCTTCAGCCATTACAGATGAAGGGGTAATCGGGTAAATAGCAGCTACATCAGAAAAAGCATATGATGCATGAGCGGCTGCGTGGTTACCATCCATGGTTTTCATCTTTCTTGCCATTGTTTATTCCTCCTTAAAGGTTTGTTAAATATATATTATTTAGGCTGACAAATGCCTAAAATTCCATATGTCATTATATCATAGATTCCCATTTATGTCCATTTTGTTTCATCTTTTTTTGTACATTATCACGTACAACCATCGTTATCTTTTTGACAAAACATTTTATACAAAATAAAAGAGAACTACCCGAAAATCCTCCTCAGACATGCTCTCTTTTTATCTCTTACATTTATTCTTCTTATTCGGAATTACTGTTTGTCTTTTCCAAAAAGATCCTCCATTGATTTCCGCCGCAACATCGCCCACAGTTCATTCTGAATATCCTTCAGTTCATCATGAGCATAACAGGGAATACCATCCTGCCCGTTTCTGGTACATTCACATCTGCCATTCAGGCACTCAATGATCGACATATCAGAATCGATCGCTGTATATATATCATATAGCGTCAGCTCCGCCGGATCTTTCTTCAGGGCATATCCGCCGTGAACTCCACGGTATCCCTTAACAATCCCTGCATTCTGAAGTTTCTTCAGTATCTTGTAGGCAAAAGGTGCTGTAATCGCTTCCCTCTCGCAGATATCACTGACACTCAAGCGCGTCTCTCCTATTAGTGCGCGGACAACTCGCATCGCATAATCGCTTTCTCTGGTGATAAACATCTCTAACCTCTCTTCTGTTCAACTAAGCTGCTAAATAAATTATGATAAACCCACACCCAGCCAGGCCGGCATTTCCTTTCAACGCTTACTGCGTGCCTGCAAATATATCACCTGCATTCTGATCATCACATAGGTCAGTATAACGCATTTTTTTGAATAATAAAAGGTTATTATTTTCCTGTATTTCACTGCTTTTTACCGCTTTTTACTTTATTTAATGTAAAAAAATAAAATACACCTTGCAAATTTTCCAGTTTACGGTACAATAAAGGTCGATTATGTAATTGAAGCGATATTTATTATTTTGAAAAAGAGGTATGATATGATTTCAGCAAACAACATCACATTACGCGTTGGTAAGAAAGCGCTGTTTGAAGATGTAAACATCAAATTTACTGAGGGAAACTGTTATGGATTGATCGGTGCCAATGGTGCAGGAAAATCCACTTTCCTCAAGATCCTTTCCGGGCAGCTGGAGCCAACCAAAGGTGACATTGTAATCACACCGGGCCAGAGGCTTTCTTTCCTGCAGCAGGACCACTTCAAGTATGACGCTTACCCTGTACTGGATACTGTTATCATGGGTAATGAAAGACTTTATCAGATCATGAAAGAGAAAGAAGCCATCTACGCCAAAGAAGATTTTACAGACGAAGACGGAATCCGCGCAAGCGAGCTTGAAGGCGAGTTCGCAGAAATGAACGGATGGGAGGCAGAATCTGATGCCGCTACTCTTCTGAATGGTCTTGGTGTTGATACCGAATTCCACTATACACAGATGGCAGATCTTACAGGTAGTATGAAAGTCAAGGTTCTTCTTGCACAGGCACTTTTCGGAAACCCAGATATCCTGCTTCTCGATGAGCCGACCAACCACCTGGATCTCCCCGCTATTGAATGGCTGGAGGAATTCCTGATCAACTTTGACAACACTGTTATCGTTGTATCCCATGACCGTTATTTCTTAAATAAAGTCTGCACACATACAGCTGATATTGACTACGGCAAGATCCAGCTTTATGCAGGTAACTATGATTTCTGGTTCGAGTCCAGTCAGCTCCTTATCAAACAGATGAAAGAAGCCAACAAAAAGAAAGAAGAAAAGATCAAAGAACTCCAGGAATTTATCTCAAGATTCAGTGCCAACGCTTCCAAATCCAAACAGGCTACATCCAGAAAGCGTGCCCTTGAAAAGATCCAGCTTGACGACATGCGTCCGTCCAGCCGTAAATACCCATACATTGATTTCCGTCCGAACCGCGAGATTGGAAATGAAGTTCTTATGGTTGAAAATCTTTCCAAGACCATCGATGGTGTAAAAGTCCTTGACAACATCTCCTTCACACTTGGCCGTGAAGATAAAGTTGCATTTGTAGGTGCCAATGAACAGGCTATCACCACATTTTTTAAGATCCTTACAGGCGAGATGGAGCCGGATAAGGGAAATTACAAATGGGGTGTTACTACCTCCCAGGCATATTTTCCAAAGGACAATACACAGGAGTTTGACAACGACCTTACCATCACAGACTGGCTGACACAGTATTCCGAAATCAAGGATGCTACTTACGTTCGTGGTTTCCTTGGCCGTATGCTATTCCCTGGCGAGGACGGAGTAAAACGTGTCCGTGTCCTTTCCGGTGGAGAAAAAGTCCGCTGTCTCCTTTCTAAAATGATGATTTCCGGTGCTAATATCCTGATCCTGGACGAGCCAACCAACCATCTGGATATGGAGTCTATCACAGCATTGAACAATGGACTGATCAAATTTCCGGGTGTGATCCTTTTCACTTCCCACGACCATCAGTTTGTACAGACAACAGCCAACCGCATCATGGAGATCCTTCCAAACGGCAAGCTTGTTGACAAGATCACAACTTATGACGAATATCTTGCCAGTGATGAAATGGCCAAGAAACGCCATGTATTTCAGGTTAACGAAGAAGATGCTCAGGATAACTAAGAACATCTTTTCCGAAATAGTAAAATGTATTCCCAGTTCCGGTCTTTTGGCAGAAAGGCTGATAAAAAATGTCTCTGATGCAGTTTTTCCTGCAATCAGAGACATTTTTTATGTTTTTTATTCCATTGTGATCGAGGCAAGCTTCCCCTGCGTTACATTCAGAAGATCTTTCAGAGGAACTTTAAGAGTCAGTCCAACCCTTCCACCGCTCACATAGATCTCATCAAAATTTTCTGCTGACTGATCAAAAACAACCGGATAATTCTTCTTCATTCCAAGAGGACTACAACCGCCACGAATATATCCGGTGATCTTTGTGAGATCTTTTACATGGATCATATCCACAGTTTTTTCTCCTACGGATTTCGCTGCAGCCTTACGATCCACTTCCTTCTCGATCGGAACTACAAACACATAATATCCACCGCTTTTTCCTTCCATAACCAGAGTTTTAAAAGACTGATCATGTGGTGCACCTGTAATATCTGCACAGTGGATCCCATCTATAAATTCACCGCAGTCATATGCGATCGTCTCATATTTCACCTTTTTTCTGTCAAGCATTCTCATTGCATTTGTCTTCGTTTCTTTTCCCATTTGTGTCACTCCTCATGCTTTTTTCTCAGTTGTCTTCCCATTCATCATAATCATCAGGATCAAGATCTTTCAAAAGATCCCGGCTGATCTTCGAATCTTCATGATCCCGAAGCTGTTCAAACTCGTCTCCTTCAAAATCAGCCATATTTTCAATATCCAGCTGCCGTTTCCGCTGCTGTTTTTTTTCAAAATCTCCATATGCATCTGATGTTTCCTGATAATCAGAATCAAAACGCTCTCTGTCGGCATCATAGTCATCCCCGTCGTCGTAATATGACCTGCCTGCAGATCGTATATTCCTTCTGTTCTGATTGTAGCTGTTCTCTGAACCGCTGCGGCTCTGGGCTCTTCTGCCGCCTTCCGAAGAACTGTTTCTTCTACTTCTTCCTGAAGAACCTGCTGTTGATGTCCTGCGGCGATTATCTGACGAACCGTTTCTGTCTGAACTTCCCGTATTTCTTCCATTACGGTAACTGTCTGAACGGCAGACCGAAGAATTTCTTCGGTCTGAGTAACGTTCACTTCTTCCCGCTTCTTCTCCTGATCGTAAATTCCTTCTGTCAGAATTACCGGTTCTGCGACGGGAATGATTATCTTCTCTTACTCCAGTGTCATCCTTGTCATCAGAATATCTGTCAAAAGGGGTTTTGCGTCTGTTTACTCCGTTATATCCAGAAACAGTATCGCGATCCTGCACAGAATTTTTCTTTTTTCTGGACCTGCGTACCTCTTCTTCCGGTTCATCGTCGTCTTCATCTTCTTCATCGTCATCATCATAGCGATCCCTGTTGATGGCAAACTGGATCAGCATACCAAGAAGGGCAATCCCAACTGCCATACCAACGCCATACGGAAACTGTTCAAGGCCACCGATCTTCGCAATAGAAACCCCTGCCAACACTCCGCCAAGGATACTGGTTCCGATAATGATAACTCCTTTTGCATAGCGCATAGCCAGGATACCAAGGCCTACGCCCACAAGGATGCACAGAAAGAAAGAAAAAGAACTGGTTGGGTGCACCAGATAAATGCTCAAGGAGATTCCAATACCAAATCCCAGAACAAAAATTCCGGCCCTGTATACCAAAAACGAAACAATAGCCAAGACAATACCAAGCCCTGCCATCGCACCAACGATCATCATTTTGTCCTCAACTCCGGAAAGATATGTTACTCCAAAACCAGCTCCGGCACCAATAAGAAAACCGAAGATCATCATCCAGAACCGCAGGATACGGTATCCCAGAAGACAATTCAAAATGCCAAAAACACAGATCACACCATAAACGATCGTCATAATCTGCCCGATCCGCTCCATCTCTCCTGCTCGCTGCAAAATATCAAATACCCTTGACAACATATCCATATCCATGTTCTCACTCCTCTCAAAAAATAAAATATATGGTATAAAAATTATCCAGCAGACCATAATGATACTCTACCTGGCTGTAACCATTAAGCTTCATATAGTACTGTGCCACATTCTGTACTTCCCCATCATCCAGCCAGTCTTTTTGCGCTGCATCAAAAGCTTCCTGGTTACTGAATTTAAATCTCACCACCGCCGCCCCGTTATCCAGCCGCATTTTGCAATAATCATAAATAGTCTGCCAGTCATATTCTTCAAAACACCCCTGGTTCAGAACATAAAAATTCAGATCTTTTGCTGTACATTTTGGAACTTCAAGCTCATCTGAAGGTGTATATGTTTTCTCATATTCTTCCGGAAACGGACAGAGATAATCATAGATGATCGTTTTATGTTCTTTCAGCTGTGCCGCTTCTCCGTTAAGAAAATCCGGCTGATCACCATTTGTTGCATCTACATAATAATACGACTCACCAATTTTTACAATATCCCATGCATGTCCTTCTGTACTTCCTTTTGTGCTTCCATCCACATAAATGCAGGGAATATCAAGTTTTTCCAGCAGATATTGAACAGCCCCTGCATATCCGGCGCAGACTGCAGATTTTTTCCAAAACACACCAGCGATACTCTGGTCATCTTCTCCCGTCTGATACTGAGTATGATCGATCACATAAGCATAAACGATACGCACTTTTTCATAATCGCTTGCTTCCTCCGGAATCAGGCTGTTCACCTCCTGAAAGCTTTTTTCCATTGCAGTCCTGATTTCTTTCATTTCATTTTCTGTATATGTATAGCCAGGCGTAAACATACAATAATTTTTGTCCGAATAAGTTGTTTTGTAAATCTTTTCCCTGTTGTGTACCCAAAAAATCTCCGGATGATCCTTCAGAACCGCATGGTATGTCCGATCAATGCTGTCATCAGCTGCAAGGGTCAGATAAAACTGTTCTTCTCTGTTTCGGATTCCATTCAGTATTTCCCGGTATACACGCTGTTCTTCTTCTGTAAGCTGCTTGAAATAATATTCCTGATGTCCTTCATCTGTCTTGACAATTTCCATTTGTCTGAGTTTTTGAACCTCGGAAGGTTCATCAGAAAAAAAACTCTCTGCTGCTGAACATATTGCTTTCAGTGCCCCAGCATGAACATTACAGGGACAAGATATAAAAATTGCCAGTATCAGCGCCACCGCTATCTGGCTGAAAAATATTTTTTTCATTCCACTTCCTTTATTCTACACAGGTTGTAAGAAAGGGCAGCCTCCCGCAGGAGACTGCCCTTTCATCAGTCGCTGTCTCTTAATTTTCCAGTTCCAGTGTTTCTACCTCATCATAAGTATCCACTGCATCATCAATATCTTCCTGATCCAGAGTCAGTGTCTCTACATTCTCCTCTTCTTCATCTTCCTGCAGTGCAGTATTCTTGAAGTCTGAAAGAAGACCACCAGAAGAATCACTTCCAGACGCCAGAGCATCTTTCAGAGCACTGGATTTCACAATATCAGTAAGAACTGTATTCGCAGTCTCAACTGTCTCGTCAAGAATCTCGTCATGTGTATTTCCCGCTGTCGTTTCCCCAGCAGCTGTGTCATCATAGAAAGATGGCTGTCTGATATAACGAAAACTTGCACTATATGCTTCACCAACAGTTACACCGTTCTTACTTGAAGAACAATGTACTGCAATCCAGTCTCCTGAGTCTGTTTTTCCACATAAGATACCAACATGATTATCGCTTCCTGATTCCGGTCCCCGCTGGAATACAAGATCTCCCGGCTGTGCATCTGCTTCGCTTACCACACTAGCTTTTTCCCACTGATCAGACGTTCCATCGCCGACAACTTCCTGCATTCCCTGATCCTGATAACCATTGATTACAGCCCATGTTACAAATCCGCTGCAGTCCAGTCCATATGCACGTAATGTACCGGAACTCCGGCTTCCTTCCGCTGAAACTTTCTCAACAGTTCCCCAACTCGGATCATTACCGATAACTGTGGACTTACCGCCCCAGAAATATCCAACTTTACCTACCAGACTATACGCAGCTGCAATTACATCCACACGATCTTCCGATACATTATAGCCAACACTCTCACGTACAAATCCCTTGGAAGCTGTAACAACTGCGCAAAGAAGCTTGCAGTCTGTTTCCACATATTTCTTAAGAACCGTTCTGTCTTCTTTCGCAATATTATTCTTCTTAATATAATAGTTGATCTTGCGGTTTCCATAGGATACCTTGGTAATATCCTGCTTATCTCTGACGATCGGGTTCATATCTGCAAAAATCTTTGCCAGCTCGTCCTTGCAGGAGGCATCCATTGTAAAAGATGACGCCCCTTTCTGAGTCTGTTCATAAATATAAACAGCCAGAATATCCTGCCAGTTTCGTACCAGGAGGGTATCCTCTGTAACTTTATTACTTTCTTTATATTCCTTCTCGATCTGATCCATTACAGATGCAAAATCATCAGAAAATGTAAGATTATAGTTATTCTTCAGACTGTCCAGATAAAAATCTTTACCTGCATGAAGATTAGAAACCATATTGGTTACATATACAGGACTTCCGATCTGAGATGCTGATGCATTATTTCCATCCGTAATATCATCTTTCTTGTCATCAGTATTTTTCTTATCTTTATTTTCTGCTGCGGAAAGTTTCTCCTCTGCATCGGTCAATATAGCATAATTTGTAACTTTAGCTTTATCTGTATCTGATAATGCATCGTACGCTGCTCTCGCTTCCTGAATCTGCGCTTTATCTTTCACAGTGATATCCTTGCCTGCCAGAGAAGCAATTTTATCAATGACCGCCTGTACAGCTTCAGAATTATCCGGTTTCGGTGTTGCAGTTGGTTCCGGTGTCGCTGTCGGTTCCGGTGTCGCTGTCGGTTCTGGTGTCGCGGTTGGTTCCGGCGTCGCGGTTGGCTCCGGCGTCGCTGTCGGCTCTGGCGTTGCAGTTGGCTGCGGTTCCGGTGTCGCGGTTGGCTCCGGTGCTGCTGTCGGTTCTGGTGCCGGCGTTTCAATCGGTTCCGGTGCTGCAGTTGGTTCCGGCTCTGGTGTCTCTGTCTCTGCAGGTTCAGACACTGCCTCACCTTCGTTGCTAACAACAACCCCTGTCTCCTCGGCAGCCATAACTCCTGCTGGAGACGACAGTACCATAGCTGATAACGTCGTAATGCATAAAAACTTATTCAGGTACTTATTCTTCATATTTATTAAGATGCTCCCTTCTTTCCTTGAACATCCCTTTACTTCCCCTATAATAAAGGTCTGCCTGAAACCATATTAGATAACTTAAAGTTCAACTCCACTTATTTTATCATAGGAATTTTATGAAATCAACCGTTCCGCCAGGATAACCTTTCCAATTTATCTATTTTTCACTTTTTCTTCACATTTTTGCAAAAAGTACTTCAGACATTCTGTAACGCAAAAACTGCAGTGTTATTACACTGCAGTCTATGTTGTATACTGTTCAGCCCACCATCAACGGCTGTTCTTCCATATGAAACTGTCTTCTCATGCAAAGCTGAAAGATTCCCTGCACCACCTGATAGCATACTCTCAGGATAAAACGAATATCATCTGCAATACATCTTGGACTTTCCAGATAGCAGGTATGACGCTCCCGGATATATTCTACAAGTTCCTCAAAACTGTCGAAATGCTTCGCTTCTTCCAGCTGGCTGTCTGCCCTGCCGCTTAAAATACACTCTTTCAGACGGTTCTTCAGTTCAGCTTCGTAGGAATTATGTTCTGCAAGACTTCCTTTGTATGTTCTGTTATGAGGAAAAGTAAAATAATCTGCCATATAATGCATAACCTCACCGAATCTCCGCCAGTACACTCTGGCATTATCTTCCTCAGGGCTTCTCTCCACCAACTCTCTCATGTTACTCTGAAGCTGATTGAAAGTCCCAAAAAACTCATGTCTTGTAGTAAGAAATGACGGTTTCAGATCCGGCATGATATTCCCCAGACAAAATGCTTTTCTGTGCTGCTGAAGGCTGTAGACTTCAGACATCTGATCAGCCAGGTATCTGCCTAACAGTATATGTGATTTTTTACGCAATTTTTTCCCTCTTCCTTCTTTCTGTTTCAGGTTATAACCGAATACATCAGTAAAAGCGGCTCCGTCCGGTCATCGCTGAAATCTTAAAATCTTTCGTTTGTCGGAACCAACTTTACTATATCACCATTCTATTTAATGTGCAATTAAAGTTTTTGTAAAAACTGTGATTCTTTACAGCACTATGTCCTAAACAAAAAGAAGCTTCTTTACAGTTCCCTGAAATCCGGTGTCCCGTACAGGTCATACGGAGTACTCTGGTATACGTAATAATTCAGCCAGTTCGTATACAGGTTGTTCGCATGGGCTCTCCATGTGAGCAGAGGTTTGTTGTTCGGGTCATCGTCTTTATAATAGTTCTTCGGAATTTCGATCGGGAGTCCTTTGGCCAGGTCTCTTTTGTATTCACCATCCAGAGTTATGCGATCGTATTCCGGATGGCCCATGACGAAAATCTTACGGCCGCCTTCTGCCATTGCAAGAAACAAGCCTGCCTCATCGCTTTCCGCCAGAACAGTGAGGTCTTTGCAGGCATGGATATCGGCGATCGGAACTTCGGTATGTCTGGAATGAGGAGCAAGAAATACATCATCAAAACCACGCACCAGCGGAATCTTGCGATTAAGAACTTTATGCCAGAAAAGGCCAAACATCTTTTTCTCCAGAGGTTTTTTCTCCAGGCCATAGAAATGGTAAAGACCAGCCTGCGCTGCCCAGCACAGGAAGATCGTAGATGTTACGTGCTTCTCTGTCCAGTTCAGGATTTTCGTCAGTTCTTCCCAGTAATCCACCTCTTCGAAAGGCATCTGCTCCACCGGGGCACCTGTAATGATCATCCCATCAAATTTACGCTTCTTCACATCTGAAAAAGTCTCATAAAACTTATTCAGATGACTGAGGGAAGTATTCTTCGCCTCATGGCTCTCCACAGCCATAAAAGTTACATCCACCTGCAGAGGTGTGTTGGAAAGAGATCGTAAAAGCTGCAACTCTGTTTCCTCTTTCAACGGCATCAGGTTCAGGATCAGAATCTGAATAGGACGGATATCCTGGTGCATGGCACGTTTCTCATCCATTACAAATATATTTTCTCTTTCAAGGATCTCTTTTACAGGCAGATCCCCCTGTGTTTTAATCGGCATTTTAAGCCCTCCTTTATCTATGTAAAGCGAACTCCCGTAGAATCCGCCTTGATACTTTTTCATATAAAACAGCCAGTTTATCTTCCTGCCAGTTTCAGGAAATCCTCCTCAGAAAGGATCGGGATCTCAAGCTCTCTGGCTTTCTTGTTCTTGGAGGAATTGGACTGTACATCATTATTGATCAGATAGTTGGTCTTCTTTGTCACAGAGCCTGTTACTTTTCCGCCCAGAGACTCGATCAGCTCCTTGGCTTCACTGCGGTTTCCGAAATGAACCAAGCTGCCGGTGATCACAAAATTCATCCCTGCAAAAATCTGTTCCTCTTTCGGTCCTTCTTCCTGAATATGGAGAAAGCTCATCAGATGATCCAGACGCCGGTTGTTATCCTCATCCTTGAAATACTCCACAAGATTTCCCGCGATCACAGGTCCGATCGTATCAATGTCACTGACCTCCTCAAGTTCAGCATGACGGATCTTCTCAAGATCATTATCAAAATGGCGGCAGATCACCTTGGCATTAGCAAGGCCAATATTGGCGATTCCCAGACTGTAGATCACTCTTGGAAGCGTGGTATCCTTCGCCTGCTCCAGGCTATCGATCAGATTGTCATAGGATTTCTGTCCAAAGCCTTCCATCTCTACGATCTCTTCTTTATACCTGCTGATCTCAAAAATATCGCCAAAATCATGGATAAAACCTCTTGCAATAAATTTCTCCAGAGTAGCCTCAGAAAGTCCGTCAATATTCATGGCATCCCTGCTTGTAAAAAGTGCAAAAGATTTGATCTTCTTAGCCGGACAGTCCGGATTTACGCAAAAAAGGCTCTCGACTTCATTCTCTTTTCGGATCATAGTATCCCGTCCACATGCAGGACAGCTGTGGGGAATCGGTGCATTGCCGCTTCCTGTAAGATTCTCCGCGATCTGAGGAATGATCATGTTGGCTTTGTAAACACGGATCGTATCTCCGATTCCCAGTTTCAGCTCTCTCATGATACTGATGTTGTGGACACTGGCTCTGCTGACTGTGGTACCTTCAAGCTCCACAGGATCGAAGATGGCCACAGGATTGATAAGCCCTGTTCTTGACGGGCTCCACTCAATCTCCAGAAGCTTCGTATCACGCATCTCGTCCGCCCATTTAAATGCCATGGCATTACGTGGAAATTTCGCAGTGGTTCCCAGGGATTCCCCATAGGCAATATTATCATATAATGCCACAAGGCCATCTGATGGAAAATTATTCTTTGTAACTGCTTCCGCAAAATAGTCCATCGCCGCATCCAGAGTATCGCCCGTCACCTTCCGATATTCAACAACCTCAAATCCCTGGGCTGCCAGCCACCTAAACTGTTCCTCCCTTGAATTATGAAAATCCACACCATCTGCACTTACCAGGGAAAACGCATAGAAACGGACATTTCGCTTCGCTGTGATCTCATTATTCAGCTGACGGACCGAACCGCTGCATAAGTTACGCGGATTCTTATATTTCGCATCTGCATCACCGATCTGCTCATTGATCCGTTCAAAATCAGAATAAGTGATAATAGCCTCTCCTCTTAAAATCAGTCTTCCTTTAAAGGAAATCTTCAACGGGATATTTTTAAACACTCTGGCATTGTTGGTGATAACCTCACCTACAATACCGTTGCCTCTTGTGACAGCCTTGACAAGCTCACCATTTTCATAGGTAAGAACAATGGTAAGTCCATCCAGTTTCCAGGAAAGTAGTGTGGGATGTTCCCCGATAAACTCCCGTAAAGTTTCTCTTTCCTTGGTCTTGTCTAGAGAAAGCATCGGTCTTTCATGCTCCTCCTTCGGAAGCTGTTCTACTGCCTCATAGCCTACATTAACGGTGGGACTGTCTGCCAGAACCACTCCTGTTTCTTTTTCCATAGCTGCCAGCTTGTCGTACAGAGCATCGTACTCCACATTTGGCATGATCTCCCTGTCTTCCTGATAATACGCCTTTGACGCTTCCCGGAGTTTTGCCCCCAGTTCTTTCATTTTTTTGATAGCTACTTCGTTCATGCCTTCCTCCCGTTTCTTGTTGTGATCTTCCGGAGGAAAGCATCTCCTCCAGCTTCTTACGCTCTGTCGGCGTAATTTCCCGGTATTCTCCTTCTTCAATACCATCTATGTTCAGATTCATGATCCTTACTCTTTTCAGTGTGACAACACGATAGCCAAAATATTCACACATTCTCCTGATCTGGCGATTCAGGCCCTGAGTGAGGATGATCCTGAAACTGTTTTTCCCAGTTTTAGTCACTGTGCAGGGACGCGTCACAGTATCAAGGATCGGAACACCGTGGCTCATCTCTCTGATAAATTCCAGTGTCACAGGCCTGTTCACTGTTACCAGATACTCTTTCTCATGATAATTCCCAGCTTTCATGATGCGGTTCACCAGGCTTCCCTCATTCGTAAGAAGAAGCAGTCCCTGAGATTCCTTGTCAAGACGGCCGATAGGATAGATCCGCACAGGGTAATCCAGATATTCCGTTACTGTCATTTCATCCCTCTGCTGTCTGGTACTGCAGACGATCCCTCTTGGCTTGTTAAAAAGAATAAGGATCTTTTTTTCCTGTATCGTTATGGGCTTTCCGTCAATACAGATATTGTCTTCCTGTGATACTTTCATTCCCGGGGAAGCAGTCTCTCCATTAACCGTGATCCGCTCATCTTCTGCCAGTCTGTCCGCTTCTCTTCTTGAGCAGACACCTGCATCGCTTAAAAATTTATTGATTCTGATTTTTTCGTCCATTATTTTATTATATATTTTTTCCCTGGTGTTCGCAACGCTTATTTTCCTTGTATTTTACAGACAGGTATTGTATGATTAACAGGAATAAACCAAATGTCAGGAGGAAAAAATATGGCAGGCCGTAATTCACATATCAATCGGTTTTTGATTTTTATTTCTGTCTTCTTATGCCTGATCTGCGGTCTTCTTTTTACTCAGTCATCAGCAGGTCCTTCCGGAAACAATCCAGTATCCATTGCCGTAAAAGACACTCAGATCATCCCGGAAATCACAGATATTCCGGATCAGACCGATCATACAGATATTTCAGCATCTGTAACAGCAGCACCAACAGCAACTCCTGTTCCCGAAGAACAGAAAGTTTCTCCGGAAGCCGAAAATGGTGTCTGGACAGCAGACGGTTCCAACTGGCTTTTTATGGTAGATGGAACCGCTTACACCGGCTGGCTCACTGACACCGATGGAAAACGTTACTATTTCGATAAGAAAGGAATTATGCAGAGAGGGTGGCTGAAACTGAAAGGCAAAAAATATTATCTGGACGAAGACGGAATCATGCAGACAGGCACCGTCACTGTAGATGGCCAGAAATATAAGCTGGCTTCCGATGGTTCTCTGAAAAAATGATGGTAAAAAAAATGCAGATTCCACAAACAATGGAACCTGCATTTTTCACCCTTATTATTCTAATAAACCACTATATATGTATCCAGTCTGTCCATCATAGTCAACCTGTATCCAGTCGCCTTCCTGCCCCTTCTTCTCAACTTCCGTTCCTGCAGAAAAACCACCGATAACCTCACCCTCTGAATCTGCTGATGCACGAACATTACAGTCTTCTGTAACTGTAAGCATAGTTCCAGTCTCTGCCGATGCGCTTGCATCATCTCCAAGTCCCCGAAGGAACTCTGCCAGAGCAGAATCATTCTCCTGCGCCGCGTCATAATCCGCCTTGACCTGCGTGATCAGGGCCTTCACATCGCTCTCAGATTCCAGTTTTTTTACATAAGTGCTGATATCTGTATCTTCGTCAGCACCTCCCTTGATCTTCAGATTACCGTCACTGTCTGTTTCTACATAAAACTGACTCAGTGCCGGAACCGGAGTCTCAATTCCCGTACAGATATAGTTAAAGACCACATAGACGACATACGAATCGTCCGTTAATCCTTTCTTCGCGTAAACATCCTGTACTTCATACCCGTCAATATAATCCCTTGAATTAATCTGTGACTCATCGGCCGGTGTGAATCCGTCCTCTATCGTCTTAAGTGTTGCAATGTCTTTTTCCCCAAAAGCTTTATAGTAGCTTTGAATCAGCTCGGTTACTTCCGTGCTGGCTTTTTCCATGGTTGTTTCCGCTTCTGTACTGTCTGCGGAACTGGCGTCTTTCTTCTCGTCTGTCTCCCCATCATTTGCCGGAGAAGAAGGATCATTTTCCTGGTTACTTTTGGCTGTTGTCTGATCTTCATTGGAATTCCCCTTCTTACCTCCAACACAGGCGCGAACGCCAAAGATCAGAACAAGCACGATTAACAGAATTGCTCCGCCTAACATAAAATAACGAAGATTATCTGATAACCATTCTCTGAAATCATCCAAGTTCTTGTCCTCCTTATCATAACAACACGCCGGAACAGTTCCACTGCTCCGGGTAGCACACCTGAAGGGAATCGAACCCCCGCACATGGTACCGGAAACCACTGCTCTATCCACTGAGCTACAGGTGCATAATGAAAAACATAACTTCTAAAATCAGGTATGAAATTGTCAAAGTCGGCTTACACTGTCTTAAATTCTAACACATAACCCTGAAATTGTAAAGATTTTTTTGAACAGTGCATATTCGTTACACATTTTATGTTATTTCGAGCGCGGACTGACCTCAACCCGCGCTCATAAAATACTATCCGTTTTATTTGTACTTCTCGCATACAAATATATAATAGGAATCTGCGGTACCAAGAATTTTATAGCCGCCTGATTCCATATCTGAAAGAAAATTCTCATCTGCAGCCATCATGACCACATATGTACATTTCACTAGATCCGCAAGTTTTGAGATTTTTTTTCCATCTGGAACCGGCGCATTAATCTGCTGATAAAGTTTTTTCGCATTCTTGTCAACAGCACCTGCACCTCTTCGTCCGTACACCATATTCAGTGCCGGATCATACACTCTGATATACGAAGATGCATATTCATCTGCTGCGATCCGTATTTCATTTCCGTTTCTGTCATTATTGATCCGCTCGCAGATCATTGCAATTTCATCCGGCACCTGCTGACGATTAGAAACCTTTTCAAAATTCCCGGCTTTTATCATTCCTGTTCCGGAAACAACCACTGCCGCTGACAGTACGATGATCAGTCCCATCTGTACTATACGGTTTCCAATTTTACTTACATATGTTGTAAAACCACCTGCGATCAGTGGTACAACAGGCAGAAGCCATAACACACGCCAATATACATCTTTGCCGATGCAACGCATGATCATCCGCCCTGATACCGGGCAGAAAAACAATACCAGAAGAAATGCCGTATGCCAAAGCAGTCTCAGACCTATTTTACTTTTTCTTCCAAAAATCAGAATACAAACGCCTCCAAGTGCAAGCAGATACTGTATCCAGCCGGTTCCCCAGTACATATTCCATATAGTGACCGTCCATGTAAGTATTTCTTTCATTGTTTTCTCCTATCGGATCATAATATACACTGCACCAAGAAGCAACGACGGCAGGCAGCATAATGCAGCACATGCCGTTTTCTGAAGATCACGGTATCTCACCAGGCCCATGACTAAAAGTATCACCAGCATAATGCATGCCAGTATGATCCCCATGGAAGAAAGCAGACAGCAGGAAATATCAGTCATAAGAAGCATGATCCAGGAGTATTCTCTCTGCTTCTTCATTATGATGCACATACCAAGATACAAAAGCAACGGAAGAAAAACTGACGCCATGCATGCTTTTCCCTGCCAGATGCGGATCATCTGAAAATTTTCAGAGTTATAAATCGAATATCCGGAAAACCATATGATCACTGCACAGAATATCATAAAGATCCCTCTGGCATTCTGTTCCTCTGGAAACCATTCTTTCGCATACTGGTACAAAACCACATATGCCATAAAAATAAACAGTGCCGGAAATATCGTATGCGCCACAATTGCCGGATGGAACCTGCAAAGCGAACTTATCACTGCCAGAAATACGGGGAATGGTGACAGAACATAGCGACTTGGCAAATGCACATAAGCATAACCTGTATAAGGATTTACAGAAAAAATCGTGTCTGTATGCACAGCAGTCGTGGCTGTTGCCACATAAAAAGCATCATCAGCATCCATATGTGCCAGATACGAAGCCGCCCCAAGCTGAAAAAAGATCAATACTGCTGCCACCAGAAAATACTCAGATATTTTTCTGCGTTTCCCGCTGCCGAAAATTTTATGTCTTTTATCTTTATACTGCAGAATCATTCCGACCAACGCCAAAACTATCATAACACCGGCAAAGCTGTACTTCAGAATATGAAGAGGAAGATTTGCCCATATCATGGGTAAAATCATCAATTCTGCTACTGAGAACATCAAAAGATATCCTGCCAGAAGGCACATTCCCGGTGATTTCTTTTCATTTTCAAAGAGAACTATGCCACCGGCTGCCCCTGGGACAGCCAATAGCCATAAAATGACCAGAAGACCCTTGATCACAATGTTCATTCTTTCTCTCCTGCTTCCATGGCAAGGATTCCCATGGCAACTTTCTCCGGTGTGATCGGAAGCTCTCGCACCCGTACTCCTGTTGCATTGTATACAGCATTTGCAATAGCCGGGCATGGCGTGTCGATTACAAGCTCACCGATCGATTTCGCACCAAAAGGGCCTGTCTTCTCATAGCTGCTCTCAAATTCAATGCGTACGCTTGGAATATCCATACGATTCGGAATCTTGTATTGCATAAAGGAATTATTTCGGATCTTACCCTTCTCTGTGTACTGCACATCCTCATAAAGAACCATTCCAATACCCTGACCGATTCCTCCCTCAGCCTGAACTCTTGCAAGATTCGGATTGATCGGTGTTCCGCAATCAATCACACCAACATAATCAATCACATCGATCTGTCCGGTTTCCTTATCGATCTCCACTTCTGCTGCCCCGACCATAAACGGAGGCGGTGAGATCGGGGATGAATATTCTTTCACAACCTGAAGCTCGCTGCAGATACCGGCAGTTGCCTTCAGTGCGATCTGACGCAAGGTTACTTCTTTTCCATCTTCTGTGCGGACAGCTGTTCCGTCAAAATCAGACTCCTCCACAGATACCTCAAGCATCTGTGCGCCAAAAGAATGTATCCTTTTTCTGAGCTCCGCGCAGGCCTGCATAACTGCATTTCCTGTTGCATAGGTCGTGGAGGAAGCGTAGGAACCGGAATCATACGGTGATATATCTGTATCCACACTGAATACAACTATATTCTCCATATCTGTATCCAGACAGTCTGCTGCCATCTGTGCAAGGATGGTATCACATCCTGTTCCCATATCTGAGCACCCAAGAGCCAGTGTATAAGAACCATCCTCATTAAGCTTGATATCAGCACCGCCGACATCAAGACCTGCAATGGAAGAGCCCTGCATAGCCATGGCTATACCAACTCCGCGGACTTTGCCGTTGCCCATGTCGCGAAACGGATATTTCTCATCCCATCCGATCATCTCTTTTGCACGGGCCAGACATTTATCCATAGTACAGCTTCCGTTGATTGGGACATCCGGATATCCGGGAAGTGCTTCCCCCTCCATCGGCATATTCAGTTCACGGAATTTTACAGGGTCCATTCCCATCTTGTGAGCAAGCTCATCTGCAGCAGATTCCACTGCAAAAATGCCCTGGGTTGCGCCATAGCCTCGATACGCTCCTGCTGCCTGCATGTTTGTATACACAACATCATAGGCAAAACGATACGCTTCCGTATGCCTGTAAAGAGCAATGGATTTATGGCCGGAAAGTCCCACCGTTGTCGGTCCATGTTCGCCGTAAGCTCCTGTATTGGAAAGAGTATAAAGATCAATAGCCTTTACGATACCGTTTTCGTCAGCTCCCATGCGGATATGAACTTCCATCTCGTGACGCGGAGAGGAAGCGATCATAGATTCCTTTCTGGAAAAAACAATCTTGGACGGCTTGCCTGTGACCCAGGTTACAAGTGCCGGATACACCTCACTGACTGAAGTCTGCTTTGCACCGAAGCCACCTCCAATACGAGGTTTGATCACACGCACCTTCGATGACGGGATATTCAGGGCATTACCTACGATTCGTCTGACATGAAACGGAATCTGTGTGGAGGAAACCACTGTCAGTCTCTGAAAATGATCCATATAGCAGTAAGTACGGAAAGTCTCCATCATAGTCTGCTGGTTCGCCTTGGTATGATACACCTGATCTACTGTGTAGGCACATTTTTCCAGCATGGCATCTACATCTCCCACTTCTTCCACATTGGAAGAACACAGATTTCTCCTGTTATCTCCACCTGCCGGGATCGGCATGTACCAGTCCTCCTCTGGATGGACCAGGATCGGATTATCTTTGGCTGTGTGGATATCAAGAACTGGATCTTCCACACGGTATTTTACCTTGATCCTTTTCAGAGCCTTGTCAACTGCTTCTTCTGTCTCACCTGCTACAATGGCAACAGTATCGCCCACAAAGCGTACATGTTTATCAATGATATATCGATCCCACGGGCTGATCTCCAGTGCAGTCTGACCTGCCAGAGTGAAGCGTTTATGTGAAACATCCTCATAAGTAAGGACACATTCAATACCTTCGATTTTTTTCGCTGCATCGGTTTTAATCTCCTCTACCCAAGCATTGGCATGCGGGCTTCTGAGAAGCTTTACGATCAGACAGTCTGAAGGTGCAAGATCATCGGTATAAACCGGCTTGCCTGTTACCAAAGACATAGCATCCGTTTTCGGTACCGGCATGTTTACATATTTCATTTTCCTTCCTCCTGTCTTTTTTTATAGTCGAGAAATTTCAGGATACTTCTTGTCTGTCCCACAAAACCGGAACAGCGGCACAGGTTTCCGGAAAGGTATTCCCGGATCTCATCTTCTGTGGGATCTTCAAGCTCCTGAAGCATGGCAAACACATTCATGATAAAACCCGGATTGCAGAATCCGCACTGTTCAGAACCCTCATTAGCCATGAAAGCTCCGAATTCTTTCGCCTCATTCTGCATACCTTCCAGTGTTACGATCTTTTTGCCGTCTGCACGGGCAGCCAGCATGGAACAGGAAAGTACCGGGCGGCCGTCCATAAGAACTGTACAGAGACCGCAGTTTGCAGTTTCACAGCCACGTTTCACACTGTAGCAGCTGTTCTTGCGGAGGAAATCCAGAAGCAGCTCTGACGGTTCCACTTCCGCCTGTTTCTTTTTTCCGTTCAGCCAGAAAGTAATGTTCATGACTCTCTACCTCCAATCTCCTCCCAGGCTCTTCTCGTAAGAATTTTTACAAGGAGAGTTCTGTATTCTTTTGAGGCACGCATATTCTTATCTGTAACAACTTGTCCTGCTGCATATGCTGCAAAAGATGCCGCTGCCTCTTTTTTCTCCCGAGGACCTTTTTCTGAAAAACCTTTAAGTATTCCTTCTTTATCTTCCACTACTATGGCCTTGGCAGGTCTGGCACCGATCACAGTTCTTGCTTCTCCGTCAATAAGAGAAACGGCACATGTCAGCACCGGAAAATCTGTGGAATTGTTTCTCTGGCTTAAGTACACTGTGTTCAGAGGAGTTTTCTTCACAATAACATTGACCAGGATATCGTTATCCTTCTCCATAAGTACAAACTCTGTAAGCGGGATCCGCCCTCTGTCGTAAAGCTCCACCCAGGTATCCATAGCCAGAAACATCGTCAACACATCAGAAAACCCAAATCTGCCAAAAATACTTCCACCTACTGTAGCACAGTTACGGAACTGCACGCCAACAATATGGCGTACGCTCTCTCTCACGGCTCCTCCTGTATATTCATTAAGAGCTTTGTGAGTCTCAATGGCATGAAGCGGTGTCATGCAGCCGATCACAAACTCTTCGTCTGTTTCTGTAATACTATCCAACCCCAGACCGGAAAGATCGATCGCCGTAACAATATTCCGGTTACCCATTTTCAGCCAGACCATACCACCCAGCACAATGGCATTTTTTTTCTGGTTCAGCTCATATGCCTGGGCAAGACTTTCTGCCTTTACATAATTTTTTATCTTGAGCATATTTTTTCCCTTCTGAAATTATTATCTTTCAATACATATCGATATACACAGCTGTCAATTACGATCACAGCTAAACATTAATTTTAACAGACCCTGACAGAAATATCTACTGTTAATATTCCAGGATCACAAACTGATACGGATTCAAACTGATAGTTCCATTTTTGATCTGCACCTCTTCCTGATTGTTCAGAAGTACATTCTTCACTTCTCCCGGAAGTTCCACATTCCGGGACTGGCTCTGAAGGTTTCCCATTACCAGAATGTTTTTCTCCTCTGTTCTTGTGTAGGCGATCAGATTTTCCTGATCTTCTTTATACGGTTTAAAACTTCCGTATACGAATGTATCTTTGTACTCCTGTGTTTTTCGAAGTGCTGTCATTTTTTTGTAAAACGAAAGCAGAGAGCCACTGTCCGTTAACTGGGACTCTACATTGATTTCTTTGTAATCAGGATTTACTTCAAGCCAAGGTATCCCTGTTGTAAAACCGGCATTTTTTTCCGTATTCCACTGCACCGGAGTTCTTGCATTATCTCTGGAAAAAGCAGATGCTGCCTGAAGTGCTTCTTTCTCTGTGCAGCCCGCATTCAGGGCAACCTTATATTCGTCAATGGTACTGATATCGTCAATCTGCTCCATGGAAGTGAAATCCATGTTCTCCATCCCGATCTCCTGACCCTGATAGATAAAAGGAATTCCTCTCAGGAAAAAGTACACACCAGCCAGAAGTTTCTTGGAATCCAGACATCTGTCTTCCGGGAGAATGTAGTGACAGACGCCTCTTGGCTCATCGTGGTTCTCAATAATATTGGAAATCAGCCCTGTCTCTCCGATCTTCTGCTGAGTATGGAAAATACATTTCTTGTAATCCTCCGGCGTCAGCACATATTTGGAAGCGTACCAGCCATCCTCGCTTTTTCCATAACAGGTCTCCTCAAAATCAAACATGGAGGAAAAATATCCGTTTTCTCCGATAAAATCACAGATCTCATCCTCTTTCTCATTGAAGACTTCGCCTACTGTAAACGCATCATACGGATGAAAACATTTCTCTGCCATCTCACCCAGAAATTTTCCGATACCATCTGCATCTTCCAGCATTCTCTCCACGCTGCACATTCCATCACTTCGATCTGCCGGATAATCCTGAAACGGAAGCTTCTTCTTGATATTGATGATGGCATCAATGCGGAAGCCGCCAAGGCCTTTCTCCATCCACCATCGGATATTCTTAAATACTTCTTCCCGTACCTCCGGATTCTCCCAGTTGAGATCCGGCTGCTTTTTATGAAAAAGATGAAGATACTGTTTATCGGAATGTCCGGGAAGTTCTTCCCACACAGAACCTCCGAAATAGCTTCTCCAGTTGCATGGAATCCTGTCGTCTTTTTTGTCTTCTATATAAAAGAAATTTCCGTATTTTCCTTCCGGATCCTGAACAGCTTTCTGAAACCATTCGTGTTCATCGGAACAATGGTTCACAACAAGATCCATCAGGATATACATATCACGTTTTTTTGCCTCTGCAATCAGACGATCCATATCTTTCATGGTTCCAAACCGCGGATCAATGGCATAATAATCTGCAATATCATACCCCTGGTCAGCAAGAGGGGATTTATAAACAGGAGACAGCCACAGAATATCTGCACCCAGCTCTTTCAGATAATCCAGTTTACTGATTATTCCCGGAATATCTCCGATCCCGTCACCATTGGAATCATAAAAACTCTTAGGGTATATCTGATATACCACTTTGTCATGCCACCATTTTTTCATGCTCTTCCTCCTTATGCCTGTTTGATCATGCAGTACTGCTTCAGGTCAAAGCCCTTCTTCTGCACGATACCATATAATTTAAATCCAAACTTTTCGTACATGGCTACATTAGCCGGATTATGTGTCTCCAGGGAGATCATCAGTTTATGCCTGTCTGCATAATCGATCACTTCGTCCATCAGCTTCTCTGCCAGCCCATGATGCTGCATCTTGGGAGTTACAGCCAAGTAGATCACATGAAGTCTCTCTGCTGTATGAAGCTGGGAAGTCCAGCTGGAATTGAGATAATCTTTTCCCTGAATAAATTTCCTTAAGGTTGCAAGGCTTGGATCTTCCTTGATCAGATAACCATCTGTTTTCAGAAGTGCAAAGAAATCCACCATCAGATTATGTAATGCAGCTTCGTGCTCCGTTCCGTCAGATACTACCAGGATACTGTTCAATTCACTGCTGTCCGCATAAATCTCACAGGTCTCAAAAAATTCTGTAAGATCACAAGTAAACAGTTCCGGCATCAGCCGTTCCCTTGTATCTTTGTCCGGGATCAGCGCATGGTACAGCGGATCTTCCGCAAAACATACAGTCAAAATCCTGATCAGTTTATCCAGGTCTCCTTCTTTCACTCGGTATAATTTCTGGCTTTCCATTTTTTCCTCCAGGTATGCAGCATTTCGCTTTAATCTTCTTCGAACATCCGTGACACTTCGCGGATCATATCCGTAAGCTTCTCAACGGCACGGATCAGATATTCGATGTCCTCTATATAATAATTCTTCTGCCGTTCCCAGGCCTCTTTAAGGCTCCGGCGTTCTCTCTCCAGGCTGTCCCCGGATTTCTTCTCTTTCAGGCTTTTCACCAGATCATAAAGATTTTCATGATGAATGATTCGTCCCTTTCCCCACATCAGACGGTCCGGGGACTGTTTCATGATATATTCTGTAAAATGGTAAAAAACATCTCTCTCAAACTGGAACGCATAGCAGTTATTATCAATACTGTAAAAAGATTCCAGTGCAGGCGCGATCTCACCTTTTTCCAGAAATCCCATTGCTTCATTCAGAGCATGGAGATTGTTCTGTGCTGCCTGCTGCGGAAATATCACATTATCATCCCAGTCCAGGCGCACCAGATAGTCCTGAGATTTTTTGAACACTGCAAGAAGCTTCTCTGTAACAATATCTGCTTTTTTCCAGTCGTAACTTTCCGTCGAAAGGCTGTTGAATCGGCGGACCTGTTCGGCAAGTACAGCCGCTGCTTTCCTGGCTCTCTCTGTTTTTTCCAGAAGCAGGGCTCCGTTGGCTCCTGTCTGCATGCAGAGATCCATATCAAGACTCTCAATACTCCCTGCAAGCACACGGCCAAAATCAAGCGGCGGCAAGGCAAGGCTGTCCACTGCCATGATCAGACGCAGATAAAACTCATGGTGAAATTTGTAAACCTCTTCTTCATATACATCCTGATTATCGTACTGAGAATGATAGTAATTCTCCATAAAAGGGCCGCCGCTGAAATCATTGACAAAAGACGGGATTCCCGAAATCGACATGGTAAAATCATCCGACCACGTCTCGATAGGATAAAGTGTTGTCATTCCATCCGGATAGATTCCCTCTGGCATCTGAATTGCATCTACAAATTTCCGCATAAAATCTGCATATTCGTATGTACATCGCACAGCATCTCTGGTGCTGTGTGCATGGGCCGGAAGCTCGAAGTTAAAATCAGCTATCACATGTCCCGGCCAGTCCGGTCTTGCTTCAAACACCTGTCTGTAAGCCCCTGTTGACCAGTCATACTTTGTATCGGAGATTCCCCATTCTTCTGCTGCAAGAGCACATACAACAATGGTATGATAAGGCTTATATCCGCCGCGGATCAGTGCCCGGGCAATCCCGATTATCATGGCGACTGCTGCATTGTCATCCTGGAATCCCTCAAAATAAGAATCATAATGTGCACTTAACAGGATCATGGAATCGGAGCAGGTACCTGGGATTCTTCCTATAATATTATAGGTATGCTGATCTTTTATCACCTGCGTATCCGCATCGAATTCCACCGTAATCTCCGAAAGTTTTCTTTCACCTTCCATTTTCTCCTGCATCAGCTCCCTGATCTCAAGAAAATCTGCTCTTGACATGGAAAAAGCAGGTGCAAAGGACGGGCCGGCAATATCCTGGGCATTCAGTGCCGTGTCATCTACCTGGGCATATCCCCTGCTCTGAACGGCGATCAGTGCTGCTGCTCCTTTCAGATATGCCTGATATACGGGATAATTGATCCACCATTCTTCTCTCTGGTTGATCTCAACAAGAACCAGTTTTCCTTTCACATCAATATCCTGATATTCTGCTGCTGTTCCCTTCCCAAGATAAATCAGCTCAAATTTCTCAAAACCATCTGTCTTAAAATCCGTCTGGTACGCGCCAAGCTGGATCTTCCTGAGCTGTCCATCCTTATCCTGATAGTGCATAACTGCCTTTTTAAATTCCCAGGCATCTACTGTGATGCGGTCTTTCTCTACCTGGGCAAGACCAGCTTTCTTCATTTCTTCACAAAGCATATCTCCGGTGTTTCTCTCTGCCAGGGAACCTGCTGTACGATATCCTAAGGCGGGGTTAGTCTTCTCCTGTTCCATGCGCTTGGCCAGATCATAGGACTCTCTGATGTCCAGGCACGAAACACATTTCTCCACGATGTTCAAGTTTTCTGTCACCCTTTCTCTGCTTGTTTCATTTATTATAAATTATACATTATCATTCTGGGGATTTCCAGACAAAATTCCATGGAAGCCGATGTCACCTGTTCCTTTACGGCATTTACTCCTGAAATACTCCATTTATCCGGAATATCTCAGTGCATCAATCGGTTTCTTGGACGCCGCTTTGTTAGCCAAATACAATCCGAACAGTACACCAATAAGAACTGAGAATGTAACGGAAAGCCATACCACTTTCATATCCATGGTAAAACTCATGGTATTATTCATCACAACCGCTGTTATTTTCAGAATCAACCAGGAAATACCGATTCCTGCCAGACATCCCATCAGACTTACCAGCAAAGCCTCGATCAGAAACTGAAGCATGATCGTTCCACGGCCTGCGCCAATAGCCTTACGGATTCCGATCTCTCTTGTTCGTTCTGTGACAGATACCAGTATGATATTCATAATGCCAATACCGCCGACCAGAAGAGAAATCGTTGCAATTCCGCCGATCATCAGAGACATGGTATTGTTCACATTCGACATGGCTTCCATGATCTCCGACTGGTCCGCAACTGAAAAAGCATCCTCATCCTGTTCAAAACGTTCCAGCAATAATTCCGTAAGAGCATTTTTTGCAGGATCCAGACTTTCTTTATCTGTTCCGGATGCCTAAAACATAGTCACATCCAGCACATTATCCGCAATTCTTGTCATTGTGGAAAAAGGAATATACCCTTCCAGCTGCACGGAAGACCTCTCTGAACTGTCGGAATCAGAATCATCAGAACCGGATATGGAAGCTGTCCCCTGTGTCAGAGAACTACTGTCGTCCAGCACACCGATCACAAGAAAGCTTTTTCCATTAAGCTTAATGCTCTCACCTACTGCATCTGCCCTGCCAAGGAGCTCTGTTGCTGTATCTCTGGTAATGACTACTACATAAGAATTATTATCTATATCTGTCTGCTTCAGAAAACGGCCGCCGTACAGCTCTAAAATACCCGAACGTGCCCGCCCCTGCCACGCAGACACAAGTTACAGGAATAATTATCATGAGCTTTTTGCGTCGTCACTTCATTCCTCTGTCCTCCAAATATGTTATACATTTACTTTAATTGAAAAATGTGTAGACTTTTTGTGCGGTTTGTGAAAACCCGGTAAAAAAATTCCTCACCCACTAGACCTTAATTCAGATATTTATTCTGTAAGTTTCACAATATGTTTGTATATTTTTACTATTATTTGAAATTATTTTCATTATTTTCTGGTATTTTTATCTTAAATATGTTATAAAAGAAGTATAAGAAAACAGAAATCAGGATACATTTTTTCACTTCTGATTTAAAATAAAAGGGGGTTTTACTATGGCTAAACGTATTATTACTATTAACCGTATGTTTGGAAGCAACGGACGCCTGATCGGCAAGACTCTGGCAGAAAAACTGGAGATTGGTTTTTATGATAAGGAACTGATCGACCTGGCAGCCAAAAAAAATAACATACCATTTGATACCCTGGCAAAAGTAGACGAGAAGAAAGCCAGCCAGTGGGTTTTCCCGGTTGACAGTGAACTCCAGTTTACAGACAATTTTTCTTTTGTTCCTATGAATGATGTACTTTATGATCTGCAGAGAAAGATCATACTTTCGCTTCCTCAGAAGGAAGATTGTGTTATTGTGGGACGGTGTGCTACGAATATTCTGAAGGATAAGTCACTAAAGATTTTTATTCATGCTCCTTTTGAGGATAGAGTTCAGAATGTGATACGCCGCACCGGACGCGAAGAAGCCAGTGCACGGAAACTTGTAAAAAAGATGGATAAAGAAAGACGAGCCTATTATGAATATTTTACTGATTCCAAGTGGCTGGATATGACACAGTATGATCTGTGTCTGGACAGCAGCCGATTTTCTATGGAGCAGATTGTAGAAATCGTGAAAGATTGTCTTTGATTTTTTGAAAAAAAGGGGAAAAACTGGCTTTGAAAAGCTAGGGAAACCGTGGGGAGGGAAGGCACTCATAGTTGCAAAGGCCGTTTTCCCTCCCCACACCCCTCCCTTCTGGCCACGCCGCTCTTCTGTATTTTGACTGTGTTAATTTTGCTAACAGGGCGATGGATTCTATTCCTCCTTACCCAGAATATACCCTTTCAAAAACTCATAAATATCCTTTTCCAACGGCGGACATCCCTCCACATGATGTCTGAATTTACACGTACAATGTCCTACCCCCAGTTCACCGTTTTGTCCACGATATCCCTGGCCTATACATATTTTCTCATGTAGTTTTTCAAAAAGTCCTTCTTCTTTCAGCATTTCCAGTGCAGGAATCAGGTAGCCGTAGCAGGCACTGCAAGATTCTACTTCTTCTACGGCATCGGCCAGTTCTACAACCTTGCGGGATTTGGGCAGAATCTTTTCTGCTTCTTCCTGGCAGAAAAGGATCTCTGCTTTGCTGATATCCGAACAGCCAACCCCCAGTTCACCAGCCAGCTTTACATAAGGGACATCCTCCACCTGATAATGCATCATCTGGCACACATAGGCATCCACAAGAACAGGATCGCAGGCAGCAAGAACACGGTTCATCACAACAGGATTGCCGCCATCCTCAAAATCCAGATCCCCGCAGATATTATCCACAACAATAAAATCCTGCCGGATCCCCATATTCAGATGAGCGATTGGCTTATGAAGACCAAGAGAATGAAAACGCCTCTTCTCTTTATTGGGGATCAATCCCTTCATATTCTTTAAAGCACAGGTAATCTTAGTCTGGCAATGCCCTTTCAGCACCGGTACATTGATCAGAAAATCTATCTCCTTCACCCGTTCGCAGATATTCAGTTCCATACCGCCGCAGTCCACAGGAATACCCTTATCCTTCTGCATATCCCAGAACGGAACCTGATACTCCTCTTCAAGCCGGTCATATCCACACACTTCAAAAGCTTCCCTTGTCTTATCACCGACCCAGGAACTCTCCATCATCACAAGATTCCGGAAACCATGCTCTTTCAGATATTCAATAATACCTGCAACCACCTCCGGATGTGTCGTTGCACCCCAGGAAGCCTCAGACGGCGAAACCAGATTCGGCTTGATTCCAATTTTTTTATCTCTGTCCTTTATATGGGACTTAAGATCCGTTCTCTCCAGAAGTTCCTTTGTCATTCGTTTATAATCTGTTCCAGATGTAATTAAAATCTGATTTTTTTCCATAATATCAGAATTCCTTTCTTCTCATAATCCGGATGCTGATAAAGCATGATATGCAGGATGCAATACCAACCAATACAAAAAACACAGCTGCAGTCACAGCATTCTGCCATTATCTGCCCCGAATTTCAATTGAACAGGAACAATAATGATTCCTAGAAATTATACAGTCGCTCCACCCCACCACGGAAATTCGCGGTTCAGCCATTTTCCTGCCAGCTCGCTCCACGGCTCACAGGCTCTCACAATACCGCATCCGTTTTCATTGGCTGTCAGCTCACTTGCAAGTCCGAGACCATGAGATCCTTGCGGAAAAATATGATACTCCACAGGAATCCCTCTCTTATAAAGTGCCTGTACAAACCGTAAAGTATTGTCAAGAAGCACTGTCTCATCTTCAAACGTATGCCAGATAAAAGTCTTCGGTGTATCCTCTGTAACCTGATATTCTAAAGACATTTTATCTTTCAGCTCTTCATATTTTTCTCCAAGAAGATTATGAAAGCTTTCCTGATGGCCGAACTCTCCGGACGTAATTACAGGATAATTGAGAATCATTCCATCAGGACGGATCATTTCATTATCAAAACCTGTGATTTCTTTTAACTCAGGAGTATTCCAGAACACCCCAAGAGATGCTGCCAGGTGTCCGCCTGCTGAAAATCCTGACACAATGATCTTATCTGTCTCAATATGCCATTTTTCACTGTTTTCCCTAAGAAGGGCCACTGTTTTTGCAAGCTGACGAAGAGCAGCTGGATATCTGGCAGGTGCCACACTATAACGGAGCACCACTGCATGATAACCCATGCTCATGAAACGAAGGGCAACAGCCTCCGCCTCCCTATCAGAAGTCATTGCATAAGCCCCTCCCGGACAGATTACTATAGCCGGACGTTTCTGCCCCGGATACAATTCCACAGATTCCTGCCAAAAGTAAGTCTCGATCCATGCTTCATTGTAATCTTTTGTTTTCTCCTCAATGATGATTCTTTCATTTATCATTTTTTGCCATCCTTTCTGTCAGATCTCATAGAAATATCGTAGTTTCAGTTTCCCCGGAAAGCATTTTCCACTTCCCTCCAGAGAGCTTTCGGGTCTGTTAATTCACCTTTTACTCCGCTCCACCTGCTGTCCCTGACCAGTTGTGTCCGTGCCTCCATTATTACGTGTATCGTTAACACGGTAGGAAGGTTTTCCCTGCATCAAATAATCTATTCAGCTTTCCCAAAGCAAACTCATTTTGTCTAATTATACTCTTCTCTATAATAAAAAGCAAAAAAAACAGACAGAAAACCAACATATTTATATTGTTTGTTGATCATCTGCCCGTTTTGGTACTGTTTTAATATTCTGAAATTGTTATTTCATGGCTTTTTTAATCGCAGCAAGTAATTCATCATACTCTTCGTATGCCGGGATATCCGGATTATCTGCCTTGATCTGTTCTGTACTTCGGAAAAGGAATCCTGCCTTGCTTGCTTTGATCATTCCAAGATCATTATAGGAATCTCCGCTTGCAATAGTCTCAAATCCCATGGACTGCAGTGCTTTCACAGTGGTAAGTTTGGACTGCTCACATCTCATCCTAAATCCTGTGATCTCACCATCCTCTGCTACTTCAAGGGTGTTGCAGAAAAGTGTTGGCCAGCCCAGTTTCTCCATCAGAGGAGTGGCAAACTGTGTAAATGTATCACTGATGAGGATCACCTGAGAAAAAGTTCTCAGCTCATCCAGAAATTTTTTTGCTCCCGGAAGAGGATCGATCTTTGCAATAGTCTCTTGGATCTCTTTCAATCCAAGTCCGTGCTCTTTGAGAACACTAAGCCGCCAGTTCATCAGTTTATCATAATCCGGCTCATCACGGGTCGTTTTCTTCAGCTCCGGAATTCCGCTTGCCTCAGCAAAAGCGATCCAGATCTCCGGTACCAGTACACCTTCTACATCCAGACATGTAATATACATTTTTTATCCTCCTCGTAAAAACGTGCCGCCTGCATTTGTATATTTCCGTACACCCCAGTGGCACTTTATTCTTTTATTGCTTTACCTTGATATATTACCATATGTTTTCCTGTTCTGCAAACAGTTTTCAGGCGAACTACGACCTTTTTTACTGTCACAGTCCACCAGAAAATCTCAGACTTTTTTAATTTTTTTCTCTTCTTCGTAGTTCTTCAGTTCCCTGATGGCTTTTCCCCCAAGAGGGTATAACATGAAGATATTAAAGATGGTCATAAGGCCGATTCCCACATCTCCAAGATCCCATACAAACGTATAGGCTGCGATTCCCCCGATAAATAACATCACAAGGGCAATGATCTTATATCCGGTCTGGGATGCCCAGTTGTCACCAAACAGATAGGCCACATTGCTTCTGGCATAGAACAGGATTCCCAGAAAGGTGGAAAAACTGAACATAAAGAGCGTAGCTGCAATAAAAATCACACCAAATTCGCCAAGATGATAGCGCATGGCTGTCTGAAGAAGTTCCATTCCGGAAAGCCCGCTTACCAGATCTTCCGGTGCCAGAAGCATGATCATGGCTGTGCAGCTGCAGATTACGATGGTATCCACAAAAACTCCAAGTGCCTGGACAAATCCCGCTTTCACCGGCCGATCACACTCTGCTGCCGCTGCTGCGCATGGCGCAGATCCACTTCCTGCCTCATTGGAAAACAGACCTCTTTTTACTCCGTTCATCAGTACTGCTCCAAAGCCTCCGGCTGCCACCTGGCGGATTCCGAATGCTTCCTCAAAAATCCTTTTAAATACTCCCGGCATACTTCCAAGGTTCGTTGCAATGATAAACAAAGTGATCGCAAAATAACAGACAGCCATTACCGGGACAAGAAAATCCAGCACTTTAACTGTTGCATTCTTCCGAAGAACGATCACTGCTGCCACTGCTACCAATACGATAGTTGTATATAATGGTGGAATATTAAAGGCATTCTCAAAGGATGCAGTGACGGAATTACTGATCACCTGGCTGATTCCGCACCAGCAGATCAGGCCTGAAATTGCAAACAATACGGAAAGCAGAACTTTTTTTCGTTTTCTGCCCTGTTTTTCTTCCCAGTAATGGTGGATATAGTAGGCAGGACCGCCTCTGTAGCCACCGTAAAGAGGATCTTTTTCCTTATAGATCTGTGCAAGGGTTGCCTCAATAAATGCTGTGGATGATCCGATCAGTGCCAGAACCCACATCCAGAATATGGCTCCTGCGCCGCCCGCTGAAATAGCTGCCACTACCCCCACCAGGTTGCCCATTCCCACACGGGTTGCCGTTGATACGATCAGTGTCTGAAATGCGGAAAGATTGTTCTTGTCACTTTTTTTCTCCACAAGTGCATGTACCATATCCGGGAACATCCGGACAGGCAGAAATCTTGTCCGGATGGTAAAATAAATTCCGGCCGGAACCAACAGTATGATAATCAGAGATATCCCCAGACTGCTTCCTCCGGGAAGAGGGATCTTAACCAGGTCTCCCCACAGAAAAGAATATATCTTTTCGATCAGTGTTACTATCATGTTTTATTTTTCCTTTCCCCAATCACCCCATTGTGATTGTTAATTTGTTTTTTGACGTTTTATTCTGTCTTATTATTTTACCCGTTAAACAGGCATTTCTGCAACAGTTTAAACAGGCAAAGCATGTGTTCTATTATAGTTGTTTTTTCACTTTATGTAAAGAAAAATTCCGAATCTTTCGACCCGGAATTTTCTTTTTATATATAAATTCTCTGTTACTGAACAAACAGCCTTGATCTGTCGGTTATCGCTGATGTCAAAACAGCAGCTTTCCAGCAGACACTTCACAATTCTGCTTCATCCTGCAAGATGGAACATCTCGATCAGGAATATCCAGCTCATTCCATAGTATGTTACAACTGCTACAAGATCGTTTACTGTTGTGATCAGCGGACCGGATGCTACCGCAGGGTCTACACCGATCTTTTTGAAAAACAGCGGAATACAGGTTCCTACTGCACTGGATACCAGCATAGCCACCAGCAGAGATAATCCGATACATCCGGATACTGCATAGGCAAAAACGAGTGTTTTTCCTTTAAATAAGAAGATATACAATCCGATCAGTACAAAAGACAGAATACCGAGTAAACCACCGTTGCAAAGACCGATCCGCATTTCCTTCAGCACAAGCTCTGCTTTCTGTCTGCCCGTCAGCGTCTCATCCATCAGTACACGGATGGTTACAGCCAGGGACTGGGTTCCCACATTTCCTGCCATATCCAGGATCAGAGACTGAAAGCACATGATAATCGGAAGACAGGTAACTACTTTTTCGAATATTCCCACAACAGAAGATACCACCATACCAAGGCCCAGAAGAACGATCAGCCAGGGCATTCTTTTTTTCATACTCTCAAAAAGCGGTTCTTTCAGATCTTCCTCTGCAGTCAGACCAGCCAGCTTCGCATAATCCTCTCCCATCTCATCATCTACCAGATCAATGATCCCTGCGGATGTGATCACTCCCAGAAAACGGTTATCATCATCCAGTACAGGAATGGAATCTTCAGAATAATCCTTCAGTCGTTCCATGCAGTCGTCGATCAGCTCAGTACCATACACATATGGATAGGAAGTTACGATCAGCTCTTCCATAGGGTGGTCCTGTCTTGCTGTGATCAGATCCTTCAGATCCAGAGCTCCATAAAACTCTCCTCTGTCCGTCACTGCAAAAATCGTAGAAATATTATCATTATCTGCCGCCTGGGAAACCAGCTCACTCATGGCCTGCTTTACGGTCAGGTTTTCACGGATCACAATGCAGTTCGTTGTCATTCTGCTTCCGATCTCATCCTCATCAAAGGAACGGATCATTTCGATATCCTTCCGCACCTGTTCATCCAGAAGCTGGATCAGAAGCTTGCGTTTTTCTTTATCGATCTGCTTTAAAACATCTGCCAGAGCATCTGTTTCCATTTTGGAAAGAATGGCTGCCGCTTTTTTTACATCCATCTCTTCCAGATATTTTACGGTTTCTTCTTCCTCCAGATATTCAAAAACATCTGCCAGCATACTGCTTTCCAGGATACGGTATAGTCTGCTGCGCTCCGCAGCACTTAATTCTCTTAATACTTCCGCCAGATCGTTTTCGTGGAAATCCTGCAGTCTTTCACTTAAAACTGCCGGAGAAACACTGCTTCGGATCAGACTCAGAATATCTTTTGAAAAATCCTGATTTCTTTTTGTCATTTTCTCATCCGTTACTGAAAACTTATAAAAAGTTATAAACTTCTATGTTTCATTCCTACTTC
>ERZ894226.279-NODE-279-length-35578-cov-8.037412_pt1 | contig 35578 bp, 24 predicted proteins | sample MGYA00380294_ERZ894226 | MGnify/ENA primary metagenome ERZ894226 (study PRJEB32331, sample SAMN06328434) | human gut metagenome | biome: human gut microbiome; feature: stool | host: Homo sapiens | collected 2014-10-29 ... | reverse complement strand
CGGCCGATTGCGCCGTGTTGCTGGGCACCCAAATGATCGCCAAGGGTCTCGACTTTCCCGAGGTCACGCTCGTGGGCGTGGTCAATGCCGACTTCGCCCTCAAGCTGCCGGACTTCCGCGCAGGGGAGCGCGCCTACGATCTGCTGGAGCAGGTGGCGGGCCGCGCCGGCCGCGGCGATCGTCCCGGCGAGGTCATCATCCAGACCTATCTGCCCGAGGATCCGGTCATTCGTGCCGTCGCTGAGCACGACCGTTCGATCTTTACCGACTACGATCTGGACCAGCGCCGCGACGCGCTGTACCCGCCGTTTGTTCGCCTGGTCAACATCTTGGTGTGGTCGGCAAACCGAGACGACGCGCAGGACTACATTGGGCGCATTGCAAAGCTTCTTAAGCGCCGCTGGCATGCCGCCGCGCCCGACTTTTTGAGGGCGGGGAGTGCCATGCCGCAGGTGCTGGGCCCGGCTTCGTGTGTAATCGAGAGAGCCAAGGACCGTTACCGCTTCCATCTGCTTGTGAAGTCGCCCGTGGGGTACCATGTCTCTGATGATATCGACGCCTGCCTCAAAGAGGTGGGCTCTGTGCGCGGCGTGAGCGTGAGCGTTGACGTCGATGCCTATGATTTGATGTAACAAACCGAAAGGATGGCCATGGAAGCCAACGGAATCGTACTGTCGCCCGACCCTCGTCTGCGCCAGGAGTGCGCCGTCATCGAGGAGATCACCCCGGCGATCGAGGCGCTTGCCGAGAAGATGAAGAAAATGATGTTCGATAACGGCGGTTGCGGCCTGGCTGCTCCGCAGATCGGCGAGCTCATTCAGCTCGTTACCATCGACTGCGACTACAGCGACAAGAACGACTACGACCCGTACGTGCTCATCAATCCCGTGATTGTCGAGCAAAGCGACCATCTCGTTCCGTATAGCGAGGGCTGTCTATCCATTCCTGGCATTAGCTGTGAGATCGAGCGTCCCGACCATGTCGTCGTCGAGGCGTATGACCTGGACGCCAACCTGATTCGCTATGAGGCCTCGGGCGATCTGTTCTGCGTGTGCCTGCAGCACGAGATCGATCACCTGCACGGCAACACCATGTTCGAGCGACTGAAGCCGATGCAGAGGATCAAGGCAGTCAAGGAGTACCAGGACGCTCTGGCCCGCGGCGCTCGACCGGGCGAGACGGAGTAAGCCCCACCGTCCCCTTCCGCCGCAGGGCTTAGGTTTTGCTCCATGCTCAAACAGTCCTGCTCGCACGAAGAGCACATTAAGTGCTCTTCGGCTCGTGCGGAACTGCGCGTGGAGCAATAACCTAAGCCCTGCGGCGGAAGGGGACTGCGTTTTCGTGCTCGTCTCTCCCGGGTGCCGTTGGACCAGGGAGGGGCGTCTTCGCTGATAATTGCTTTGCTGAAAGAGCTGCTTTTATTGCGGCTCTTTCTTTGGTTTTGGGTATATTTGTTCTTGTTGAATTGTTATTGCGGATGGGCTGGGTACTTGGCTTTCCGCTGCTCTTTCTAGCCGTCTCGGCTTTGGTTGAGAGGAGACTAACTTTTATGCGTATTGTGTTTATGGGTACGCCTGATTTTGCTGTGCCTTCGTTGACTTCGCTTGTTGAGGCTGGGAACGAGATTGCGCTTGTTGTTACTCGTCCTGATGCTGTTCGTGGGCGTGGTAAGAAGCTGGAGCCGTCTCCTGTTAAGGCTAAGGCGCTCGAGCTTGGTCTGCCTGTTGTTGAGGCTAATCGTATGACGCCTGAGGTTGTTGAGGTGCTCCAGGCTGCCCAGGCTGATATTTTCTGTGTGGCTGCTTATGGCTGTATTTTGCCTGATGAGGTGCTGCATATAGCGCCGCTTGGTATTGTGAATGTTCATGCTTCGCTACTGCCTCGTTGGCGTGGCGCTGCTCCCATTCAGCGTGCGATTCTCGCTGGTGATGAGGTTGCCGGCGTTTCCATTATGCGCATTGGACATGGCGTGGATACTGGTGCTTATTGTGCTCAGGCTTCCACGTCGGTTGCCAGTAAGCATGCTGAGGCGCTGACCATGGAGCTTGCTGAACTTGGCGGCAAATTGCTTGCCGATATGCTTCCCTCGCTTTCCGATGGCTCGGCTGTTTGGACTGAGCAGGATGAGTCGGTCGTCACTCATGCTGCCAAGATCTCCAAGCAGGAGATGCGTCTGGATCCGCAGATGGCGGTGCTTGATTGCGTGCGCCATGTGCTTGCTTCGTCCGATACCGCGCCTGCCCGTTGCGTGATTGCCGGCAAGACTGTGCGTGTGCTCGATGCTGCGCCGGCTGATGTGTCACTTGACGAGGGTCAGGTTCTTGTTAAGACCAAGCGTGTTTACCTTGGCCTTTCCGATGGCTCGGTTGAGTTGCTCGAGGTTAAGCCTGATGGCAAGCGTGCTATGGCCGCTTCTGCTTGGGCTGCTGGCTTGCAGGGTGCCGATCTTTCGTGGGGTGTATTGTCATGAGCAAGCTGTCTCCCGCGCGCAAGCTTGCGCTCGATGTGCTGATGGAGGCTGATCGCCGCGGCATGTATGCGCGCGACGTGCTGTCCTCTCGCGCATCGGCCAAGGCTATTGACCAGCGCGATTCCGCTTTTGCCGCCCGCTTGGCGCTGGGTGTGGCCGCCACTCAGGGTATTTTGGACGAGCTGCTCGATCAGTTTCTCGATAAGCCCAAAAAGGTTGCGCCGCGCGTTCGCATGGCGCTTCGTATTTCTGCCTTCGAGATGCTCTACCTGCATACGCCTGGCCGCGTTGCCGTAAGTCAGGGAGTTGAGCTGGTTCGCTGCGGTGCTAAGTCTGCCGCTGGCTTGGCCAATGCTGTACTGCATAAGGTTGCGGATAACGTTGAGGACTTTGCTACGGCGTCCGATGTGAATGAGTCTGAGCGACGATTGGTTCGTCTGTCGCGTCTGATGGGTCTGCCGCGCTGGCTGTGCGCTCGCATTATGGCATCCTTCGACACGCCAGAGGGTGCGCTTAACTTTGCCGGCAATCTGGCCCCCGCGCCGCTGGCCCTGCATGAGAACGCCTTTGCGACTAAGCTCGATTCGTATATCTCGCAGCTCGTCGCGCCTGTCTTCCCGGGCTGCCATGCCCCGGTTGATGCCCAGGTTACCGTTGCTTCGGGTGTGTTTGAGCGTGCTGCCGCGGTGGCATCTGATCTCAACGCGCAGCTTATCGCAACAGCCGCCACGCGCCCTGGAAGCTGCCTTGAGATTGGTGCCGGTCGCGGTACCAAGACCTATGTGATGATGTGCCAGGCCAAGCGCGCCGGCTATGAGCGTCAGCATACGGCACTTGATCTTCATGACCGTAAGTGCGACCTGAATCTTGCTCGCCTGCATAAGGCCGGTATTCAGGGCGTTCGTACGGTTTCGGGCGATGCTTGCGAGCTTGATGAAGTACTGACGTCGTTTGATGCCATGCTTGGCGAGCCGGTTACGTTCGACACGGTCTTTATCGATGCTCCGTGCTCTGGCACCGGCACCATGCGCCGTCATCCCGAGATCCCGTGGCGCCTAACTGAGAATGACGTTACGACCGAGTTGCCCAAACTGCAGCTGACGATGCTCAAGGAAGCCGCCGCGCGCGTGGCTGCCGGCGGTGAGCTTATCTATGCCACCTGCTCGGTCTTTGATGAAGAGAACACGCAGGTCGTGGATGCCTTCCTGGCCTCTCCCGAGGGCGCCGGCTTTACCGTGGCGCCGCTCTCCGAAGCCCAGATTCTGCAACTCCCCGAGTTCGATCAGGCCAAGAAGCTCGTCTCCGTACGCCAGAACGATCGAGGCCTCTTCCAAAGCGTCCCCGTAAACGCGGATTCCTACGACGGCCACTTCTGCGCCAGACTGGTCCACAAGTAACTACAAAGTTGCGGTGAAATAGGGATTGAATATCGGCTTCTACCCGCCAAACAGTCCTTATTTCACCGCAACTAAGGAGGTCATGCATGCGGAGATCGCAATATCGGTAAAGAGTGGTAAAAAAGCCCCGTCTCATACTTACTGCTATCAAAAGTAGGGCGGATTACGGGGCTAGATTGGTGATGTCCGACCACAGCAAAAATGGCCTAGATAAAACCGCAGGTAGATGGCTTGTTGAAATTTGCAAATTACCGGTATGGATAGAGGTTGTCAATTCAGCCCCGTAATTCGGCATAGTTTTGAACTGTTACAAACTTAGCGTCAGCCCGAAATCTCGTCTATAGAAAAGTTGCGGTGGAATAGTTCCTGTTTGGCCGTTGGATGGGCCGATTCAGGAACTATTTCACCGCAACTCATAAGGAAACCTCGGCAGCTAAAGAAGCGGCCCCGCGATCGGTGTTGATCGCGGGGCCGCGTTGTTTCTAGTGGCTGTGAGGGCAGTTGGCGCAGCAGCCGCTGGTGGCGTTGGTGCTGGAGCCGCCGCTTCGCTGGTCGGTGTTGTAGAAACCGCTGCCCTCAAATTTAATGCCGCTGGCCGAGAACGTCTTGGCGGCCGGAGCGCCGCAGCTGGGGCACACGACCTCGGGGGTCTCGGACATGGGATGCTCAACCTCAAACACGTTGCCGCAGCTCGAGCACTTGTAATCGTAGCGCGCCATAATACTTCCTTTTCAGTACAAAGCGGGCAGATTACTCTGCCCGCAAAAATTCAAACGTCTGTAACTGTACCCTATATCGGGGGTTTTATCACGCTTCGCCCCAGAATCTATGGGTGTTGCGCAGGAGCTGTGCAGTTTTATCCTCAGCCGCCTCAATATCTCCCTCATCGGCCTGCCAGGTCCAGTTGCCCGTGGCCACGCCCGGTACGTTCATTCGCGTGTCGTCGCCAAGCCCCAGCACGTCCTGCAGCGGCATCATCACCAGGGGAGCGTCGCTTGTCAGCGCATCGCTCATCAGCTTGGCTGCCACCTCAACACCGCTCGGCTCGTCGCCGCCCGCAAAGGAACGCGTGCACCAACCGGTGAGGGTCGACGTATCGTGCGTCGAGGTGTACAGGATCTTGCCAGGCGTGGGGTGCACGCCGCAACGGACGTCGTAGTCGCTAAACTCCAGGACGTCCATGCCGGGGAAACCGCAGGTCGAAGCCATGGCGTGAACGCCGGGCGTCAAATAGCCCAGGTCCTCGGCAATAAAGTTGAGCGGACCCAGCTCGTCGTAGGCGGTCTGGAACAGGTCCTTGCCCGGGCCCGCTAGCCAGCGACCGTCGGCGCAAGCCTTGCCCGCGGGGATACTGAAGTAGCTGTGGAAGCCCAGGAAGTGATCCAGGCGTACGCGGTCGTAGAGCGAAAATGCACGACGCAGGCGATCCATCCACCAGCTATAGCCGTTCTGCTTCATGTGGTCCCAGCGGAACGTCGGGTTGCCCCACACCTGGCCCTCGGGCGCAAAGTTGTCGGGCGGCGCACCGGAAATCTCAATCGCTTTGCCGGTATCGGACAACCAGAAGTTCTCGGGCTCGCTCCATGCATCGGCCGAATCGTCCGAGACATACATCGGGATATCGCCGATGACCTCGATGCCCTTCTTGTGCGCATAGTTCATAAGCTCGCACCAAGCCAGGTCAAAGCGGTACTGCATGTACGCCTGAAGCTCGGCCTCGTCGTGGAAACGCTTGTCGTCAATCAGGTGCTCGTTATAGCGCGCGACATCCGCCGGCCAATCGTGGCGCGACTCGCCCTCAAAGTACTTCTTAACGGCCATATAGACGCAGTACTTCTCGAGCCAATCGGCATTGCGATGTTTAAACGCGGTGTACAGCGGATCGGCATCCTCGCCGCCACGGGCCTTCCAGGTCTCAAAGTCGGCGGCTAGCTCCTTGTGACTCTCGGGCAGTAGGTCGATATTGCCAGCAAAAGCCGAGGGCCCGGCATAGGGGGAGCGGAAGAAATCCGTCGGGTTGACGGGCAGGACCTGCCAGTAGCGCATGCCCATAGCGGACAGATGGTCGATAAAGCGACGCGTTGGTGCGCCGATCGTGCCGGGCTTGCCGTCATCGGTCGGTACCGAGGTGATATGGCACACAACGCCTGCGCCGTGATCGAGCGGCTCCTGCAGGCGCTGCTCGGCATGATGATAGATGATCGACGAGCCCAGCGGATACAAATCGAGCGTGACCGTGCCGTTGTGGATCTCGCACTCGTGACCGCTGGTCACGTCACTCGCGCATTCGGCGAGCGCCGGAATCGTCACGCGGTGCGAATTGCGTAGACTACGGTTGATGATAACCGTCGCGGACTCGCCATCCTTGCCCGTGCGGTTGTATGCCAGCACCTCGTCGTTGAGCGCGAAGGCCCTGATCTCGCCGTCGATCATAAACGGCAGTGCGCGGCGTACGGCGGAGGCGTTTTTGACAATAGCCAGCGTGTCGAAGTCGTGCAGTTGGTCCTTGGTCGGCAGGGTGCGGCGGTTGCCCGGATCGGTTAGACCCTCCAGGCCGTATTCGTCGCCGTAGTAGATCGAAGGCACGCCGGGGAAGGTCATCTGCATGAGCGTGGCGAGCCAAAAACGGCTCTTGGCCAGGCCCATCGAGTTCTCGTCCAGGCGCCATTTGCTGCGCTCGCACTCGGGCAGCTGCGACTCGTCGGGGCCGCCGCCGAGCACCGAGATGATACGCGGGCGGTCGTGGCTCGACAGCAGGTTGAGCGCGCAGGACAATGCCTCGCTCGGGTAGTTCTCGCGCAGGGTCTCGATATCCTCAGCGGCCTCGTAGGCGTTCTTGTAGCCCATCAAAAAGCCGATGACCATGTCGCGGAAGGGGTAATCCATAGCAGAGTCCAACTCGGAGCCCTGTAGGTAGCGACGCAGATGGCCGTAGCTAATCTTGTTGGAGGCGTCTTCCCAGACTTCGCCGAGCAACAGCGCGTCAGGCTTTTCGGCAAGTACGGCCTTCTTGATCTCGGCCAGGAAGTCGTCGGAAAGCTCGTCAGCGACGTCCAGGCGCCAGCCATGAGCGCCGGCACGTAGCCATTTACGGATCACGCCGTCCTTGCCCAGAAGCCGCTCGCGTACCAGCTCGGAGCTCTCATTGATGGCGGGCATATTGCCCACGCCCCACCAGCAGTCGTACGAGCCGTCCTCGTGGAAATAAAACGCATCGCGCCATGGCGAGTCCTCGCTCTGCCACGCGCCCACGCCGGGGTAGTTGCCGTAGCGGTTGAAATAGATGGAGTCGTCACCCGTATGGTTAAAAACGCCGTCCAGGATGATGGAGATGCCCAGCTTCTCGGCCGCCTGGCACAGTTCGGTAAAGTCCTGCTCGGTGCCCAGGATTGGGTCGATCTTGGTGTAGTCGGCCGTGTCGTAGCGGTGGTTGCTCGCGGCCTCAAAGATGGGGTTGAGGTAGATGGCCGTAAAGCCCAGCTCGGCGATGCGAGGCAGGTCTTCCTGGATGCCCTTGAGCGACCCGCCGTAGAAGTCCCAGGTTTTGATGGAGCCGTCTTCGGCGCGCTCGTACACGGGCGGCTCGTTCCAGTCCTCGACCATGCGGCGCTGAATTCCGTTGCGTGGTTTTTCGACCTCGGCCAGCGTGCGCTCGCGCCAGTTTTCATCTCGGGCGTAGCGGTCGGGGAAGATCTGGTAGACCATGCCGCGCTCGTACCAGGCAGGGCGGTTCTCGCGGTGCTTATAGACGGTAATCTGGAAAGACGGCACCTCGGCGTAGCCGTAGGTTACGCCCTCGCCGCCGGTGCGGCCTTGCGGCGCGCCCAGGCGAACCTCGGGCTGGCCCTCGATATTGCAGATAAAGCTGTACCAGATAAGACAGGGCTCGGTGCACTCAAGCTCTACGGTAAATATGCCGTCGCCCTCGTGCGTCATGGGATACCGAGACTCACCGATCTCATCTACCCAGGTGCGCAGCGTAAGCGTTGCCTGGTTGGGATCGGCATCCTCCAAAATCACCGAGAGTGCAACGGAAGTTCCAGTGGTCACAGCGCCAAACGGAGTGCGAAACTGCGGTAGACGGCTGTTGTGTATCAATCTCATAGTACGGTCCAGTTCAATAGAATCATGGCCTGCGGGCCATGGGTTTTACGCCTAAGATGTAAGTATATCTTTAGTACACAGGGTGTATAAACAACATCCGTTTACCATCGGCGAACGGTTGTCCTAGAAAATCGTTTTACCACTACCTACAGAGAAGGGGCGCCCGGTTGGAGCGCCCCTTGCTTAGGGTTTGATGAGGTTTTGGATCGTCTGTGGGCTAGCGACGCTTGCGGGTGGCCGTTGCCTTGCGGACGGAGGTCTTCTTGGTCGGAGCCTTTTCCTCGGTCGAAGCGGCGGGGGAGACCGGGGCCTCCTTGGCGGGCTCGGGCTTGGCCTTAGCCTCTGCCTTGGGAGTTGCGGCCTTTGCCGTGGACTTCTTGGCCGTCGTCGTTGCGCGCTTGCGCGTGGTGGTCTTGGCGGTCGGCTTGGCCTCGACAGCTGCCTCGGCCTTGGGCTCGGCGGCTGTCTCCTCGACCTTAACGGCGGGCTTTGCGGCAGCCTTCGGAGCGGCCTTTGTCACAGTAGCCTTGGCGGCCGTCGACTTCGTTGCCGTGGTCTTCTTGGCAGCTGTAGTCTTCTTGGCGGTCGCGGTTGTCTTCTTGGCAGCGGTCTTTGCCGGAGCCTTGGCGGCCGGTTTGGCCTCAGCGACCTCGGCCTTTACCTCGGGAGCAGCCTCGGCCTCGGCGGCCTTCTTGGCAGCGGCGGTCGTGCGCTTGCGCGTGGTCGTTGTCTTGGCAGCCGTTGTTTTAGTCGCGGCAGCTTTGGTCGTCGTAGCCTTCTTAGCGGTCGTCTTGCGGGTCGTGGTCTTCTTAGCTGCGGGCTTTACAGCAGGCTTGACCTCGGACTCTGCCTTGGGAGCAACCTCAGCCTTCACCTCAGACTCGGCCGTAACGGGCTCAGCTTCAACCGGCTTCTCTTCGGCCTTGGGCTCCTCAGCGGCCACCGGCTCAGCAACAGCCTCAGGCTCGTCGACAACAGCCACCGGGCGCTCGATCTCCGGGTGCATAAAGAAGTACAGGTCCAGATACTTATCGGCCGAGCGCGTCCAGCTAAAGTCCTGGCTCATGGCCTGCGTTACCAGCTGGTTCCAGGCGTCGCGGTTATCCCAGAACAGACGCGCCGCGCGGAACACGGCGTCGCCCATCTCGTCGCCGTTAAAGTTGGTAAACGAGAAGCCCGTGCCCTCGCCGGTAAACTCGTTATACGGAATCACCGTGTCCTTCAGGCCGCCGGTCTCGCGCACGATAGGCAGGGTGCCGTAGCGCATGGCGATGATCTGCGACAGGCCGCAGGGCTCAAACTTCGAAGGCATTAGGAACATGTCGGCGGCGGCATACATGCGCTGCGACAGCGCAGGATCGAACTCGATGCGTGCGGCCATGGTACCGGGGAACTTGTCCTGGAAGTAGCGCAGACCGTCCTCGTAGTCGCGGTCGCCGGTGCCCAGCACCGCCACCTGCACGCCGCCGGCCAGAATGCGGTCGAGCGCGTACATGACCAGGTCCATGCCCTTCTGGCGCGTCAGGCGCGTGACCATGACCATAAGCGGACGGTCGTCGCGAACCTCGAGCCCCAGCTCTTCCTGCAGCTTGGCCTTGCATACGGCCTTACCAGAACGGTCCTCCACGGTGTAGTTGGCGGCAATGCGCTTGTCGGTCGCCGGGTCAAAGCCCGCCACGTCAATGCCATTCAAAATGCCCTGCAGCGCATAGGAGCGCTCGCGCAGCACGCCGTCCAGGCCCTCGCCAAACTCGAGCGTCTGGATCTCGCTGGCATAGGTGGGGCTCACCGTGGTTATGGCGTCGGCATAGCGCAGGGCGCCCAGCATGTAGTTGATGCTGCAGGCGTCGCAACGCAGCTGCGAGGCGGCCGCCGGAATGTGTGCCACACCCAGGATGTCCTCCATCACGGTGTCGCTAAACTGGCCCTGGAACGCCACGTTGTGGATCGAGAACACGGTCTTGACGCGGTCATACAGCGGCAGGCCCTGGTAAAACTCGCGCAAAAACACGGGCGCAAGTGCCGTCTGCCAGTCATTGCAGTGCAGGATGTCACACTCAAAGTCGGCCGGCAGGTGCTGCAGGCTCTCGGTGATGGCCTTAGAGAAGAACGCAAAGCGCTCGCCGTCGTCAAAGAAGCCGTACGGATAGTCGCGCGCAAAGTAGCGCTCGTTGTCGATGAACATATAGGTGACGCCGTCGTGCTCGAGCTTCTCGAGTCCGCAGTACTCGTTGCGCCAGCCCAGACTCACGTAAAAGTCGGAGAAGTGCTCCATCTGCGCCTTGTACTCGTCCTTTATGGTGGCGTACTTGGGCACCATCACGATGACCTCGGCGCCGGCGCGCACAAGCGCCGCAGGCAGCGAACCTGCCACGTCACCCAGGCCACCGGTCTTTACAAACGGTGCGCACTCGGCCGAGGCAAACACGATCTGCATCTTTTTGCTGGAATCTGCCATATTGTCTCCCATGTTGCAATTCGAGAATAGCCGCCTGGCGCTAACCGGGCGGCTATTCTACTTGTTACGAGCGATGTTGCGGTGCCAACGTTAACGTACGATGGTGGTGTCGGAAGTTAACGGAGCCTTGCCCAGCACCAGGATGTTCTCGGGCGTGCCGCGAAGCTCGGTGTTGGTGGGAACCACGTTGTTCTTGTCCAGAATGGCGTTCTCAACGCGGGCGCCGCTCTTGATGATGCAGCTCTGGTTGATGATCGAGTTGGTCACCGAAGCGCCTTCCTCGACCACGACGCCGCGCGACAGGATCGAGTTGCGCACGGTGCCCTTGATGATGCAGCCGGCCGAGATAATCGAGTTGCAGGCGTGGCTGCCGGTCGCATAGCGCGAAGGCGGCACGTCGTGAGCCTTGGTCAGGATCGGGCGCTCGGGATCGAAGAGCTGGTCGGCTACTGTCTGGTCGAGCAGGTCCATGCTGCGGCGATACAGCGACTTCTCGCTAAACACGCCCACGACCTCGCCCTTGTACTCGTAGCTGCACACGTCGATGTTGCCAAAGTCGCCCTGGAGTGCCTCGAGCAGGTCCAGATAGTCGGCGGCCTGGTAGTGGTCGATGATCTCGAGCAGCGTCTCGCGGTTGACGATGCAGCAGTCCATAGAGGCGTTGTCGCCGTACACGACGCCGGCGCTCACGCCCGTCAGGCGACCGTTCTCGTTAATCTCGAGCTTGGTCTCGTCATCGACGTTGCGCGTGGCCTTGCAGTACACCACGGTCATCTGGGCACCGGAGTTCTCGTGCGCCTCGATGATGGTGTTGAGGTCCATGTTAAAGATGATGTTGGTGCCCATCATCACGACATAGGGCTTCTCCGAGCGCTGGAACAGCGTCTTGTTGGAGATGATGTCGCGCAGCAGGAAGCGCATGCCGCCCTTGGTGGTGCCATACGCGTTGCCGGGCACCATGAACAGGCCGCCCTTCTTGCGGTCCAGGCCCCAGTCCTTGCCAGAGCCCACGTGGTCGATCAGCGAGCGGTAGTTGCCCGGCATGACGACGCCGACGGTCTTAATGCCGGCATTCATCATGTTGGACAGCGGGAAGTCGATCAGGCGGTAGCGGCCCAAAAACGGAACGGACGCGATGGGGCGGTCCTTGAGCAGGACACTGCCGTAGGACGAAGAGTAGTTAGCGGTGATATAACCGATGGCCTTGCGATTGATCATCGGATCATTCCCCCTTCCCGATAACGACGTCATTTCCAACGACGGCCGTATCCTTGGTGGTATCGACAGAGCCGAGCTTCACGCCCTCTTCGACCGTGGAGTTCTCGCCCAAAATAGCGCGGCAGATGTGCGCGCCGCTCTTAACGTGCGCACCCGGCAGCAGCACGGAGTCCTCGACCACGGCGCGCTCCTCGATGATGACATCGGTCGAAAGGATCGAGTGGCGAGCGGTGCCGTAGATCTTGCAGCCATTGGAGACCAGGCAGTCGTCTAGGCGGCCGTCCGGGCCAATGTAGTGCGGCGGACGCGTGGTGATGTTGGACATGATGGGGAAGTTCTTGTCGAACAGATCGAACTCAGGGTTGTTACCCAGCAGGTCCATCGAGGTCTCGTGGAAGCTGGCGATGGTGCCAACGTCCTTCCAGAAGCCGTGGAACTCGTAGCTGTACAGGCGCTTGTTCTCACCGAGCAGCTTGGGGATGATGTCCTTGCCAAAGTCGTGGCTCGAGCGCTGGTCCAGAGCGTCCTCCTCGAGCGCCTCGATCAGCACGTCGGCCGAGAAGATGTAGATGCCCATGGACGCGAGGTTCGAATCGGGCTTCTCGGGCTTCTCGGTGAACTTGGTGATGCGGCCGTCTTCGGGGTCGGTGGTCAGGATGCCAAAGCGGCTGGCCTCCTCCCACGGCACGGGCATAACGCTCACCGTGAGGTCGGCGTTGTTCTCAATATGCGTCTTGAGCATCTTGCGGTAGTCCATGCGATACAGGTGATCGCCCGAAAGAATCAGGACGTACTTGGGGTCGTTGGCCTTGATGTAGTCGAGGTTCTGCGTAATGGCGTCGGCCGTGCCCGCATACCAGGCGCCACCGGTCTGCGTCTCGTACGGCGGCAGGATCGACACGCCGCCGTCGCGGCTGTCCAGATCCCACGCCTCGCCGGAGCCCACGTAGGCATGCAGCAGGTAGGGACGGTACTGCGTCAGAACGCCCACCGTGTCGATGCCCGAGTTGGAGCAGTTGGAGAGCGAAAAGTCGATAATGCGGAACTTGCCACCAAAGCTAACCGCCGGCTTGGCGATCTTTTGGGTGAGTGCCCCCAATCGGCTACCCTGTCCTCCTGCGAGGAGCATCGCGATGCATTCTTTCTTACTCATCGATTTCTCCTTCTGTCATCGATGTTCCTAAACCCATTTGCGACGGGCGCGGCGCTCGGTCGCGCCCGTCGAGTAATGCCGTGCGGCAAAGGGAGCTCGCGCGCCTTTACGCGTGCCAGATCTCGTCGCGGTACTCGCGAATGGTACGGTCGCTCGAGAACCAGCCGGAGGAGGCGGTGTTGAGCAGGGCCTTGCGGTTCCAGGTCTCCTGATCTCCGTAGCTGTTCGTGAGCTTCTCCCATGCGTCGACATAGCTGCGGAAATCTGCCATGACCAGGTCGGGGTCGTTGTTGTTCATGAGCTCGTTGTAGATGCTCTCAAAGTTGCCCGAAAGACCCGCAAAGGTGTTGTCCTTGAGCTCGTCAATCACGCGGCCCAGACGCTCGCGGTCGCCGTTGAGCGTATCCCACGCAAAGTAGCTGTTGGATGCCCAGAGCTGCTCGACCTCGGGGGCGGTCAGGCCAAAGATGGCCTCGTTCTCGCGGCCGGCCAGGTCGGCGATCTCGATGTTGGCGCCGTCGAGGGTTCCCAGCGTAATGGCGCCGTTCATCATGAGCTTCATGTTGGACGTGCCCGAGGCCTCCTTGCCGGCCGTGGAGATCTGCTCCGAGATCTCGGCGGCGGGGTAGATGAGCTGGGCGTTGCTCACGCGGAAGTTGGGGATAAAGCAGACCTTCATGACCTCGTTGACGCGGGCATCGTTGTTGATGACCTCGGCAACGGAGTTAATGAGGCGGATGGTCTCCTTGGCGAAGGTGTAGCTCGAGGCGGCCTTGCCACTAAAGATGAAGGTCGTCGGCGTCACGTGGAAGTTGGGGTCGGCGATGCGACGGTTGTAGATGTCCATCACCTTCATGATGTTCATGAGCTGGCGCTTATAGGCGTGGAAGCGCTTTACCTGGACATCGAAGACGGTGTTGGGGTCAATAACCAGACCGGTCTCGGCCTTAACGTAGGCGGCCAGACGCTCCTTGTTGGCGCGCTTGGAGGCACCCACGGCCTTCAGGAACTCGGTGTCGTCCTTAAACTCCTTGAGTTTCTCAAGCTCAAAGGCGTCTTTGAGCCAGCCATCGCCAATGGCCTCGGTCACGAGCTTGGCGTAGGTGGGGTTGGCCTCGGCAAAGAAGCGACGGTGCGAGATGCCGTTGGTCTTGTTGTTGAACTTCTCGGGCGTCAGGGCATAGAAGTCCTTGAGCACGATGTTCTTGATGATGTCGGAATGGATCTTGGCCACGCCGTTGACGCTGTGGCTGCAGATCACGGACAGGTTGGCCATGCGAATCTCGCCGTCCCACAGAATGGCGGTCTGGCGCAGACGCTCCTGCCAGCCCTCCTGCGTGGTGTCGAACGACTCGTGCCAACGACGGCTGATCTCGTCGATGATCTGGTACACGCGGGGGAGGAGCTTGGAGAACGTGCCGATAGGCCACTTCTCCAAGGCCTCGGGCAGGATGGTGTGGTTGGTGTAGCTCACGACCTGCGTCACGATGTTCCAGGCGTCATCCCACTCGAGCTTCTTCTCGTCGATGAGGATACGCATGAGCTCGGGGCCGCACATGGCGGGGTGGGTATCGTTGGTGTGGATGGCCACAAACTGCGGCAGCAGCTCCCAGTTCGCGCCGTGCTCCTTCTCAAAGGTGTCGAGCAGGCTGTAGATACCGGCCGAAACAAACAGGTACTCCTGCTTCAGGCGCAGCAGACGGCCGTGCTCGCCGGCGTCGTTGGGGTAGAGGATGGCGCTGATGGCCTCGGCCTCAGCGCGCTCGGCATCGGCCAGGGCATAGTCGCCGCGGTTGAAGGCCTCCAGATCAAAGTGCTCCTCGACCGGCTCGGCGGCCCAGACGCGCAGCTTGTTGACGGTCTCGCCGGCATAGCCCACGACGGGGATGTCATAAGGGACGGCCAGGATATCCTGCGTGTCTACCGTGCGGTAGAACGTGCGGCCGTTCTCCTCAAAGCCCTCGACGCGGCCGCCAAACTTAATGGTCACGGCCTTGTCCTGACGACGGACTTCCCAAGGATAGCCGTGGGTGAGCCACTCGTCGGTGGCCTCGACCTGGCTGCCGTTGACGATCTCCTGCTTAAACAGGCCGTAGCGGTAGCGCATGCCGTTGCCGTAGCCGGCAATGCCCTCGGCTGCCATGGAATCCAAGAAGCACGCGGCCAGACGACCCAGGCCACCGTTGCCCAGGGCCGGATCGGGCTCCTGGTTCTCGATGACGGACAGGTCGAAGCCCATGTCGTCGAGCGCCTCGGCGACCATGTCGCGCACGCCAAAGTTGAGCAGGTAGTTGTCGAGCAGTCGGCCGATCAAAAACTCGATCGAGAAGTAGTACACGCGCTTCTTGCCCTCGGCGGTCACACGGGCGTCACTCTTGGTGGCAACGGTGCGCGCCTTCTCGGCCACGAGCTTGGCCAGGGCGTTAAAGCGGTCGAGGTCGCTGGCGGCCTCGACGCTCTTGCCGCTGATGCTCATGACGGCATCGCGATAGAGCTCGGTAAACTCCTGCTTGTTGTCGAAGATCTTATTCATACGTTCCTTTCCCCGGGGATGTTTCTCCCGGAACGGTTATGTCTTGTATCCTACGCCCCTGCGGGGCGGGTAATTACAGCTGTAACGGCTTTGTTACGCTTTCTTGGCAGGAGCCTTAACCGCAGCTGCCTTGGCCTTGGTCGCGCCCTTTTTGGCAGCCGGCTTCTTGGCTGCGGCCTTAGCAGCGGGCTTTGCGGCAGCCTTAGCCTTGGCCTTGGTCGTCGTAGCCTTCGTCTTAGCCGGAGTCTTCTTGGCAGCCGCGGGCTTGGGCTTTACCAAGGACGCGCGCTTGCGCGTCGCCTTCTTGGGCTCCTCAACCACCGGAGGCTTATAGCTGCTGGGGCCGCGGCGCTTAAGCACCACGCCTGCCAGGCCGGGCACCTTCATCTCGATGGAGTCCATCTGCCCGTTCCAGGGATAGGGCTCGCTCGAGCAGGTATAGGGTTCCTCGCCGGCGTATCCGCTGCCGCCAAATTCGGGACGGTCGGAGTCAAAGATGACCTCCCAGTCACCCTCGCGCGGCACGCCCACACGGAAGCTCTCATAGCTTGCCGGATCAAAGTTGATCAGGATTACCAGGTCGTCGTCGACGTCCTCGCCCTGGCGCACAAAGCTCACGATGGACTGCTTGGAGTTATCCGCGTCGATCCAGGTAAAGCCGTCGTCGGTGTAGCCGCGTTCGTACAAGGCGGGCTCGGCGGTGTACAGGTGGTTGAGCGCCTTGATAAACGCCTGATGATGGCGGTGGGTCTCGTACTCCTCGGTCAGGAACCACTGGATGGACTCGTAGTAGCGCCACTCAATAAACTGGCCGATCTCGTTGCCCATAAAGTTGAGCTTGGCACCGGGATGCGTCATCTGGTAGAAGGCCAGCGTGCGCAGGCCGGCAAATTGGCGCCACCAGTCGCCCGGCATGCGGCCGATGAGCGAGCACTTGCCGTGTACGACCTCGTCGTGGCTCAGCGGGCAGATGAAGTTCTCGGTAAAGGCGTACATGATGGAGAACGTGAGCAGCCCGTGGTTGCCGGGGCGCCACGGAAAATCGGTCTGCATGTAGTGCAGGGTGTCGTTCATCCAACCCATGTCCCACTTGTAGTGGAAGCCCAGGCCGCCGTCCTGCGGCGGATAGGTCACGAGCGGCCACGCGGTGGACTCCTCGGCCATCATCATCACGTCAGGGAAGTGGGCCTCCACGGCGCAGTTGACCTGGCGGATAAAAGCGCTGGCGTCCAGGTCCTCCTCGGTACCGTACTTATTGAACTTCTTTTGGCCGGGATCGTCGATGCCAAAGTTGAGGTACAGCATGCTGGACACGCCGTCCATGCGAATGCCGTCAACGTGGAAGTTCTCGAGCCAGTACAGCACGTTGGAGACCAGGAAGGAGCGGACCTCGCCACGGGCGAAGTCGAACTTGTGCGTGCCCCAGTTGGGGTGAATCTCGTGCTCAAACAGCATGTGGCCGTTAAAGGTGGCAAGGCCGTGGGAGTCGGCGCAAAAACCGCCGGGCACCCAGTCCATGATTACGCCAATGCCCGCCTTGTGACACGCATCGATAAAGTGCATGAGCTGCTGCGGGTCGCCATAGCGCGACGTGGCGGCATAGTAGCCGGTCGTCTGGTAGCCCCAGGAGCCATCGAAGGGATGCTCCATAAGCGGCATGACCTCGATATGCGTGTAGCCCATGTCGTGCACGTAGTCCACGAGCTCGACCGACAGGTCGTCGTAGGTGTAGAACTCGCCGCGCTGCGCGGGGAAGGGGTCCATGGGACCGGGGTAGTTGCCGTACTCGTCCGGCTCGCCCTGTGGCGCGTCGCCGTGGCGCTTCCACGAGCCAATATGCACCTCGTAGATGTTAAGGGGCTGCGACATGTGGTTATGACTGGCGCGGCGCTTGAGCCATGCGGCGTCGTTCCACTTGTAGCCATCGAGGGTCCACAGCACGCTTGCCGTTCCCGGAGGGCACTCGGCCTTGAAGGCGTACGGATCGGCCTTGTAGAGCTTCTCGCCCTCGTTGGTCTCAATGAGATACTTATAGAGCTGACCTTGTTCTGCGCCAGGAATAAAGCCTTCCCAAATAGCGCTCGTATGCACGGGCACCAGAGGGTTGGCTTCCTCATTCCAGTTGTTAAATTCGCCAATGACATGGACGCTCTTTACGTCGGGCGCCCAAACGCAAAAGCGCCAACCGCGCGTACGGTTCTGCGTGTCGGGGTGCGCGCCCATCTTTTCCCAGCTGCGCTCCCACATGCCAATGCCAAACAGGTAGACATCGTCTTTAGAGAGCTCCGGTGCGTGCGGGGCGGCTTTACGGGTAGCAGGCTTTTTGGTTGCTGGCTTTAGCTTTGTATCGCTCACGTTTGATCCCATCATGACGCGGCAGCGTGTTGCCTTGGTGACTAGATGCGAAAGGTCCAAGGCTGCACGAATCGAGGGGACGGCGATAGTTCTATGATTCGTTCCACCTCGCGTGCTCGGTGGAACTTTCGGCACGAAATACGATAACACCTGTTCGTTACTTTTATGGAGAAAAGTGGATTTGCGACGGCGTTTAATCGGCGAGCGCCATGTTTATACCACTGGCAGAATTGCGATGGTAAAACTCTTGACAGTTTTACCAAATAGAGTTTCTAGACTATTAGATTAACGTTTGGTAAAACGTTTTTAGCAGGATGTTTACCATTTGACATCGAAAGGTTCGTTTATGTCCCAGACCGCTGCTCCCAATGTCGCTTTTATTTTCGATTGCGACGGCACACTGGTTAATAGCACCCCCGTCTGGGGCTATGCACAGCCCGAGTTGTTGCGACGCCACGGAGTTGACGTGACGGTCGACGATTTTGCCCAGTTTGAGCATTTGTCGCTCGAGGATGAGTGCCAGGCCTACCACGACACCTGGGGTATTGGAGCGAATGGCGAGGAGCTGTATCGCGAGCTGAGCGACATCCTGATTGATGGCTACTCCAAGGTGCCACCGCGCGAGGGGCTCTTGGCATTTTTGGAGCAGGCGAAGGCGGCGGGCATTGCCATGTGCGTTGCCACGTCTACGCCAGCCGAGCTGGTTAAGTCTGCGCTTGCGGGCGCCGGGCTCGATGCCTACACGGAGTTTGTGACCACTACGGGCGAGGCGGGGCGCTCCAAGCAGTTCCCCGATGTGTACGAGCTGGCGCTGCGCCGCCTAGAGGAGCGTCACGGGCATAAGTTTGAGCGTGCATGGGTGTTTGAGGACGCCGTCTTTGGCCTAAAGAGCTCTGGCACCGCTGGCTTTAAGCGCGTGGGCATCTATGACCCGCTCGGCCGTATGGAGCGCGAGGACGTGCGCGATAACTGCGATATCTTTGTCGACAGCTACGAGGAGCTGGATTTGGATTGCGTTCTTGCGTATGAAGGTTAGGCGAGGGCCGTGGCTTGCAAAGTACTAGTAGTCTGCGGCTCGCCGGTAGTTGCGAGTACTGAGTTGTTGCGCCGCTTAGCGGGGGAGTGCGATCACGTTGTCGCCGTGGACCGCGGACTCGATGCGCTGTTGGGCGCCGGCTTGGGCTGCGACGTCTATGTCGGTGACGCCGACACGGTGAGCGACGCCGGTCGCGCGTTGGTCGATGCCGCCACCGACTTTGAAGTTGAGCGCCACGACCCCTACAAGGACTATACCGATCTGGCGCTGGCGCTCGATTCCGTCCGACGCCGCTGGCCGGGTGCCGAAGTAGTTGTGACCTGCGCCACCGGCGGCCGTCCGGACATGGCCCTATCCGTGCTGGGCTTGCTTGCAGGCTACGATGACGCCCCAGTCTGGATTGCTGAGGACAAAGTAGTCGCCCGCATCCTTCACGCAGGTGAGTCGTGGACCATCGAGGGCGCCGAGGGCAAGACATTCTCCATCATCGCCGTTGCTCCCAAAACTGAGGTAAGCGAACACGGTCTAGAGTGGGAGTTAGACCACAGCCCCTTGGGCCTGTTGGCCGATACGGGTATCAGCAACGTCGTCAGGTCAACAGCCACGATCCAAGTCCACGCCGGCACCGCCATCGCTTACCTCTACAAGTAAGGTCTATCCCATCAGGGCTTTATCGGGACGGGCTGAATTCGCTAATGTTGGCAACGCAAAAACGGGTATACAAAATAAGCAGTTGAAAGTTGTTAAACGATTGGTTGGTTTCCGCAAACGGAATTCTGTTTAATCCAACCGCTTATCTAACAACCCGATCGTATGCAAATCTAACCATTTGCTTAACAACTTTGCTTTTTGATTAAAGGCCTGAAGTCCACCACGCCTTGGCGGGAAAATCCTTTCCCCGTCGAGTATTCTCGATCGCGCTCGGGGTCTTCCTCGACGAATTTGCACACACCCTTTGCTATGAGAGAGATGAGCCCTTCAAGCTTGACGACGCAATCGAACTCGCAGTCCTGTTGGCTTCCATGGCCGATTCCTTTATGGCCATAACTCGCGATTATCCCCCGCGCATCGCCCTGTACGCAAACCCCGATGGCTTTGTAGGAGCTATACTCTTCGCCTCTTCCCTCGATGACCGACGACCCCGCATGGATCACCGCGCAGCGAAGCTGATAGAGATCCGATGCCGTAAAGATGCCTCGCTTCTCTATCGTCTCAAACCCCTCTTTTATCTCATCTGGGCGCTTCTCGCCCTTGCGCGCATTGGTCATTTTTCTCCCATCGTTCGGGAGCCCCAAGTACTCCTTGCACCATTTCCGGTAATCTGTCCCGTCGATGTTCGCGCATACGTCTGGGATGGTCACTACGAGAGTCAAAGCGGCGAGCAGCAGCCCAGCGTCGAAGGCGTTTTCGCACTCTTCCACAAGCCTGCTGGGCGTACGGCAGACGACAGTGGGAAACCCGTATTCGTTGTCGCTGCATTTTAAACACGCAGAGGGCATGGGCTCCCAATCGGCAATTGTTGTCATGTTCATAACACCTCGCCCGTTTCTGTGCCGATTCTCAGACCTGTCCTCAGTTCGATTAACTCATCCACCATCTCGTTGTCGCGGTCGGGCTCGGTCACGAAGAGCGGTCCCGGGACGTCGACGCGCGGGCCAATCGTCAGGCCGTTGCTCGTGATGATGCGATCGAGGTTCTGTCTACGGTGGAGCGTGCGGGCCCGTAGTGTGTCGAAGGAATAGCCCCGGCCCCGCAGGTCAGTCTCGTTGATGAGCCTGTTGGCGCACTCGGCGTAGCCGTTCGAGATGCGGATCGGGCAGTTCCCAGTAGTGTCGGCGGGGCGTAACACATCGTGCACGTAGTTGGCGATACCCAAAATCTCGTTCTCGTAGTCGAACGCGGACTTCTCGGCCATGGTCGGTCCTCTCTGGCAAAGACGATTTCAGCCAGAGATTTTACAAGTTCAATGAATTGCTTCGCTTTAAATCCAACCATTGGCTTAACAAAACGGTAGGAGGCTTTCTTCAACCAGAAAACTAACAAACCCAACCAGTTATTTTACATGCCTGCCAAAAATAGCTATAGAAATACGTCCCAGAAAAACCCGTAAGTAAGACAATCAATCAAAATTCCCCCCTTGCATAAAGCTAAACATTCCCCTATAGTATCTCCTCGTCACGGGGGCGTAGCTCAGCTGGGAGAGCGCTTGACTGGCAGTCAAGAGGTCAGGGGTTCGATCCCCCTCGTCTCCACCATCGTGAATGCAAAGGCCTTCGGAATTTCGAAGGCCTTTTTTCATGCCAAAATACCTCGCGCCACAAACCACTTCCACACCAACAAAAAGTTGCACAATTTATTTCCCATGTCTGTACATAGTTTGTTAGACAACCGCAATTACCAGTGCAGCTCGCTGCCCCTTTTTGACTTTAGGAACGCTTCTAATTATCGTCAGCACCCCAATAACCTGCGTCAACGTAAACAACTTCCCAAAACAACCCCCTTTAGCACGTCAAATGAACGATATGTTGTCCAACGCAGTCCAAATCAGTTTCACTAACAGCTTGTGCTAGGATAACTAACGTTACATGGGTTCAACTGTGCTCACGGCTCCAGCAAGTCACAAAGCGCAGGGTCGATCAGCATCCGGCCGTAACGGCGGTGCCAGAAACACCACGAGCTCCAATAAAGAAGTCATGCGACGTTGTTTATTTGTATTGAGTTTATTCTCAAATGTAAATAAGTATTAGATCGCATGCAATTACGTAGCAGTTCTTCAGCTGTTTGCGTGCGGTCCAGTTTTGAAATTACTTGACCGGCTCGCACGCAGTCAGCTGAGGTTGCAGGCATTCTTGCGATACGTGCTTGTGATCTCAGCGCTGCTTTTATACATACCGTTCACGGTGGGGCAGAGCCACGTGCTTGTCTGACTGGGCTCAGGGTTTGAATATGGAGCGCCTTCGCGCACAAGCGCCCTGGCGAAGCCATACCCAAACCCCGTGAGCCATACGTAAGACAGCAAGGGGGTGGTGCTCGTGTGGTATGTAATCCAGGTCATTAACGGTCGCGAAGACGTAATGCGCGAGCGCATTGAGCGTATCGTGCCGGCTGGTACCATGCAGGAGCTCTTTTATCCCCAATTTCAAACCGAGATCAAGGTACACGGCGAATGGGTCAATACGACCAAGCCGCTGTTCCCCGGTTATCTTATCTGCGACACGGCAGATCCCCGTACCGTGCAACAGTATCTGCTTCGCATGGACGACTTTGCCCGGGTGCTATCCCAGGACGGTCAGTTTGTGCCGCTGGCAAAAGAAGAGGTCCAGCTTATTGGCAGCTTTACGCATAGGGGAGACCGCGTTGTGCCCATGAGCGAGGCCCTAAAAAACGGTGATCAGGTCGTAGTGACGGCAGGTCCACTGCTGGGCCACGAAGGCCTTATCAAAACCATTAACAGACGCAAAAACACTGCTTATTTGGAGCTCGACCTTTGCGGTCGACGCGTGACTACGCGCGTTGGTCTTGCCGTGCTTTCGGCCGAGCAGCGTGTAACGCGAAACCTTAAAAAGGCGATTGCCTAGCTGCGGGCGGTCACTACACAGAACAGGGATGATCCCCGACCAGGGGACGAAGTGTTGGAAGAGAACGTGTCGGATAAAACTCAATATGCAACGGATGCGCCCGTGGGGGCGGCGCTCATTGCTCAGGCCATGGACCGACGCGAGGGCGTCGGCCGTTACAAGGCCATGCAATCCATCGTGGACTGGGATCGTTCGCGCCTGGCCTACCGCGCCGTTAAGCGCGCCTTTGACATCGTGTTCAGCGGCTGCGTGCTGGCCGTCATAGCCGTACCCAGCCTTGTGCTTGCCGCGGCCATCCGCATAGAGAGTGAGGGCAACCCCTTCTACAGCCAGATCCGAGTGGGACAGACCCACCGCGACGGCAGCCTGTCGACCTTCCGCATGTGGAAGTTCCGCTCCATGTACAAGGACGCCGACGCGCGCCTGGCGGAGCTCAAGGAGCAGAACGAGATCGCCGGCGCCATGTTCAAGATGAAGGAGGACCCCCGCGTCACCAGGATCGGGAAGTTCATCCGCAAACATTCTATCGACGAGTTCCCGCAGTTTCTGAATGTGTTCCTGGGCCAGATGTCCGTCGTGGGCCCGCGCCCGCCGCTGCCGAATGAGGTCGCGGAGTACACCGAGTATGACCTGCAGAGGCTAGCAGTGAAGCCAGGCATTACGGGGCTCTGGCAAGTTACGGAGCGCAACTCCACCGGTTTCGACGGCATGGTCCGCCGGGACCTCGAATACATAGCCAAGCGCGGAGTCGTCACGGACTTCAAGATCATCCTCCTCACGGTTCTGGAGGTCTTCAACGGGAGCGATGCGTACTAATGCAGCATGTTTTCATCATCGGATCCAAGGGGATTCCGGCAAACTACGGCGGCTACGAGACGTTCGTGGAGAAGCTGACCGAGAATCAGGTTTCGCCTGACCTCAAGTATCACGTGGCGTGCGCTGTGGATTCCGCCGAGCAGGTCGGCGAGTTCGAGCACAACGGGGCGCACTGCTTCAACGTGCTGCGCAGGCCCGTCGGTGCCGCGAGGGCGATCTTCTACGACATCGACGCCCTCAAGTGGTGCATCGCCTACATTGAGGAGAACCGAGTCCAGCACCCCATCGTCTACGTGCTGGCCTGTCGCATCGGGCCGTTCTTCGGCAGGTACGTGAACAGGATCCACGCCCTTGGCGGCAAGGTCCTCGTGAACCCCGACGGGCACGAATGGAAGCGCGCCAAGTGGAGCGCGCCCGTCCGCAAGTACTGGAAGGTCTCGGAGCGCGGGATGGTCAAGCACGCCGACCTGATGGTGTGCGACTCCAAGAACATCGAGAAGTACATTCGAGGGGAGTATGCCGACCTGGACCCCGAGACGACTTTCATCGCCTACGGGGCCGACATCAGGCACTCCGCGCTCGCTGACGACGACCCCAAGTTCACCGGATGGCTCTCCGAGAAGGGCCTCGAGCCCTACGGCTACTACCTGGTTGTGGGACGCTTCGTGCCTGAGAACAACTACGAGACCATGATTCGGGAGTTCATGGCTTCCGACTCCAAGCGGGATTTCGCGCTCGTGACTGGAGTGGACGACTCCTTCCTCGCGGAGCTCGAGCGGAAGACGCACTTCAAGTCCGACCCACGCATCAAGTTCGTCGGGACCGTCTACGACCAGGAGCTCCTGAAGAAGATTCGCGAGAAAGCATACGGCTACTTCCACGGCCATGAGGTGGGGGGCACCAACCCGAGCCTCCTGGAGGCGCTGGCGTCCACACGCCTTAACCTCCTTCTCGACGTCGGCTTCAACCGCGAGGTCGCCGAGGACTCGGCTCTGTATTGGAGTAAGGGATCCGGAGACCTGGCTGAACTTATTAACCGTGCGGACATGATGGACTCAAACTCGATCGAGGAGCTCGATACGGCATCGACCTCCGTTATCCGCGACCGGTATTCGTGGCGGTTCATCACCGACAGCTACGAAGGCCTTTTCCTCGGAAGGCAATAGCAATATGAAAGGCATCATCCTCGCCGGCGGGTCCGGCACGCGCCTGTACCCGCTCACGCTCGTGACCTCCAAGCAGCTGCTGCCGGTCTACGACAAGCCCATGATCTACTACCCGCTCAGCACCCTCATGCTGGCGGGCATCCGGGACATCCTGGTCATCTCCACGCCGACGGACCTCCCCAACTTCGAGCGCCTGCTCGGGGACGGCTCTCGCTACGGCGTGAACCTCTCCTACGCCGAGCAGCCGAGCCCCGACGGCCTGGCGCAGGCCTTCACCATCGGCGAGGACTTCATCGCCGGCGAGCCGTGCGCGCTGGTGCTCGGCGACAACATCTTCTACGGCAACGGCCTGTCGCGCCACCTGACGCGCGCCGTGCAGAACGCCGAGTCGGGCCGCGCCACGGTCTTCGGCTACCACGTGGACGACCCCGAGCGCTTCGGCGTCGTGGAGTTCGACGGGGAGGGCAGGGCCGTCTCCATCGAGGAGAAGCCCGCCGAGCCCAAGAGCTCCTACGCCGTCACCGGACTCTACTTCTACCCGGGCGACGTCGCCGCCAAGGCCCATGGGGTCGAGCCGTCGGCCCGCGGCGAGCTGGAGATCACCGACCTCAACCGGATGTACCTGGAGGAGGGGACGCTGTCCGTCGTGACCCTCGGCCGCGGCTACGCGTGGCTGGACACCGGCACCATGGAGAGCCTGCACGAGGCCGCGGAGTTCGTCCGCGCCGTGGAGCACTCCCAGGACCTGCCGGTCTCGGTCCCCGAGGAGATCGCCTGGGAGAACGGCTGGATCACGACCGCCGAGCTCGAGGAGGCCGCCGAGGCCTACGGCAAGTCGGTCTACGGGCGGCACCTGAAGAAGGTCGCCGCCGGCGAGATCGTCAACAGCCCGCGCGAGTACTAGGGTAATTTGGGTAGAATCTGCCTAAACGTTATGGAGAAGGGAGTTATCAATGGCTACATCTAGTATTAAAGCGCCTATTCGGGTTACCTCTGTTGAGGGCGCCAGGGCCTTATGCGAAGCATATGAAAAAGGATTAGCGGTGGATGCCTCGTTTAAATCTCCGAAGCGCTTAACCGGCGGACGGCTATCAGTTGAGAAGCAAAAAGCAATCGATAAATTGTTCGCCAAAATGGGCATTTAGACATGGCTCTTGTCGCATATTCGTTATTTGATCTTTGCGAAGCTCAATCGGAGGAGAAGGTCGAATCGGTCCTCTCCTCCTTTTCGTGCGAGCGGAATTCTGACATTGAGCTTTTCGTGCGTTGTAAGGCTCTTGAATTTAATAAGCGCGGGGCTGCATCTTCATATTTGGTATTTGATGTCGACAGTGCCTCGTTTGTTGGTTTTTATGCACTTGCGCTAAAAGTTGCAAGTATTCCTGCAATCAATGTGAGTCGGTCGTTTCGAAAGAAATTCGAATATTTCGGTGAGTACGACTCGGCTTCTAATTCTATTGAGCTTCCTGTTGTGCTGCTTGCCCAGTTTGGCAAAAATGACCGTTATGCCGATCTCGTGAGTGGCGATCAGTTAATGTCTCTTGCAGAGGATTCTGCGCGCGAGGTTCATCGTCTTGCCGGCGGTAGATTTGTCGTTCTTGACGCTGTTGATGCGCGAGGCCTGTTGACCTTTTATACTAATTTGGGCTTTAGGAAGTACGGTAATCGCGAGAATGGCGAGGACGTTTCTTCTGACAGAGCCTCATTTGTTCAGATGTTTAAGTACGTTCATCCAAACAGGTAGATTTAATTTGGAGCATTTATGTCTGAGATCTTCGAACCCCACAACATCATCGTCACGGGCGGCTGCGGCTTCATCGGCAGCAACTTCGTGCACTACGTGGTGAAGAACCACCCCGAGGTACACGTCACTGTCCTGGACAAGCTGACCTACGCCGGCAACCCTGAGAACATCATGGGGCTGCCCTCCGACCGCGTGGAGCTCGTCGTGGGCGACATCTGCGACGCGGAGCTGCTGGACAGGCTGGTTCCCGGCCACGACGCGATCGTCCACTACGCCGCCGAGAGCCACAACGACAACTCCATCGCCGACCCGGAGCCGTTCCTGCGCACCAACGTCGAGGGCACCTTCCGCCTGCTGGAGGCCGTGAGGAAGTACGGCATCCGCTACCACCACGTCTCCACCGACGAGGTCTACGGCGACTTGGCGCTCGACGACCCGGCGAAGTTCACCGAGGAGACGCCCTACAAGCCGAGCTCCCCGTACAGCTCGACCAAGGCCAGCTCCGACATGCTCGTGCGCGCCTGGACCCGCACCTACGGCCTACGGACAACGATCTCCAACTGCTCCAACAACTACGGCCCCTACCAGCACGTGGAGAAGTTCATCCCCAGGCAGATCACGAACATCATCGACGGCGTGCGCCCCAAGCTCTACGGGAAGGGCGAGAACGTCCGCGACTGGATCCACACCGAGGACCACTCCAGCGCCGTCTGGGACATCCTGACCCGCGGCCGCATGGGGGAGACCTACCTCATCGGCGCCGACGGCGAGAAGAACAACATCACCGTCCTGCGCATGATCCTCGAGGCCATGGGCCGCGACCCCGAGGACTTCGACTGGGTCGCCGACCGCCCCGGCCACGACCGCCGGTACGCCATCGACTCCACCAAGCTCCAGCGCGAGCTGGGCTGGAGGCCTGCGCACACCGACTTCGCCGAGGGGCTCAAGCAGACGATCGACTGGTACGTGGCCAACGAGTCCTGGTGGCGCCCGGCCAAGGAGGCCACCGAGGCACGCTACCGCGCGCGGGGGCGGTAGGGGGTGTGCTGCTGGCGTATGGCATCTGACTCATGTGGCAAATAGCGTGTTCGCATTGGGGACATCGGCGCAGGTTGACGCCCCCTATTTTTGGCTGGTTAAATCGTGCATGCATTTGTCTTTGCGGACTGTTTACGCGTTTGGCTATCGGATTCATGGGATTCAAGGCGCGCTAAGTTCATGTCCGCACCGGCGCTTAAAATCTAAACGGAACAGCATGAGCGACTTGCTGAAAGTCTTGTGCTGTGGATTCGTTGATGAATTGGTTTCGAGGGCGAGGTGAACATGAAGGGCAGAAATCAACACGTTACAAAGCGGGCGGACGGAAGTTGGCAGGTTAAAGGCGAAGGGGCGAGTCGCGCTTCATTCGTTACGACGACACAACGCGATGCTATAAATCGCGGACGAATCATTAGCTCTAACCAACAGTCCGAGTTGATTATCCATCGCCCTGACGGCAGAATTCGCGCAAGGGATTCCTATGGGTTCGATCCCTTCCCTCCGCGAGACTAAGGGTTCGGGCTCATTTCGGCTGTAGGCGCGGGATATCGTGTCTACAGCCGATAAATGGTTTCTGTACTGCGATTAATTGTGAACACGGGATTTATCCATTCTGGTTATTGGAGGATTATGTAATGAAGACTCAGTTATTGGTATATAGAAAACAGGGTTGTGGATTCGCGGAAACAACCGACCTTACGATAAGAGAATTCAGCAATGCGAGCGCCTTTGATGCCTTTGAGCTAACGGTCATTGACTTGCAGGATGAGAATTTATGGAATAGCGATTACGACAGCGACAAACTTTTAAAAAATCATGCAGACATTTCGTCTATCAGGCAAATGATGGCACTTTCTAAAAAGTCTAAGTGCATTGTTCTATTGCCACAGAATTACATTTATTCACATGAGTATGGATATAACTATTCTATTGGCTCGAGTACGTATTTAAAAAACTCCCCTTTGAAAAATATTATTAGCAACTTTAAAGAATCTCCAATAGGGGAATTATTTTTATTTTCAATGCCCGTTTGCTTTGGGGAGTCGAAAACCAATTTGTCTGATGTGGAGCTATCTTCAGATTTCTCGTTTGCTAAGCCGCTTCCTTTTGGCGCAGACGTCATTTTGGAATCCAACGCATCGACTGTTACGGCTGTGCTGATTTCTGAGGCGTTTGCAGCTACAACACTTATGGTAAATAATATCGTTGAATTATCGGCGATTGTTGACGCCGTATTCCCGCCTGAAGTCCAGCCCTCGCTTACTCCTGATTGGCTGGATGAAGTCGGCTTTCATGATGAAACAGTACAAAGAGCGCGAGTAAAAGAAATAGATGAACAAATGGCTGTTCTGAACGAGGAGAAGAAAGGGATTGAGAAAATCCTTTCTAGTTATCGGGATATTAAGTCAGTCCTTTGTACCAAAGATTCTGATCTTGAAAATAATGCTCGGCACCTTTTGGCCGAGATTGCTGAGGTTGATGAAACCTTCGAAGACAATAAGGAAGAGGATTTCAACTTCTCTTACGATGACACTTTCTATTTGATTGAAATTAAAGGCAGTAGCCGTGGGCTGAAGCGACAGCATATTTCAAAGACATACGATCATGTGCAAATTAAAATGGATGAGATGGAGGCCGAGGGCGATTCCCGAAAAATTAAAGGTGTCTTAATATTTGCATCTCAAATTGAGCTAAGACCCGAAGAGCGCGATCCATTTCCTGAGAAGCAGATTTCTATTGCACAGAGAACTGAAATCGCAGTTCTCTCAACTGAGACATTGCTTCGTTGTTATGAAGCACATATTGAAGGGCGCCTGACTTCAGATGCCTTCAAGGAGACCCTGCGCCATTCGTCTGGCTTGATAAGCCCGGATGCGTTTGGACTGCATGGCTAGATAGCCGTTGGCGGTTCCATGAGCTGCAATTTTGAAAACTAAATTAGCAGCTTCTATTAACATATTGCAAGGTGAAACAATAACTGCTTTTCATGTTGGACGGTTTTGTAATGGGCTTTAACCTCGACGCTCTGGATGGTTTTGAGTTTGAGAAACTCGCGCGCGATGTTACCGAGAAGATCGTGGGCGTGGATCTATCCTGCTACACCGAAGGTGCGGACGGCGGGGTTGATGCCTCCGATTATTATTATCGTTCAGGTAAGCCTGTGCGTGTCGTTATGCAGGCAAAGCACTGGTCTAGATACGTTCCTCCATCAAAGTGGATCGAAGTTGTGAGCAGGCTATGCGAGCGTCTCAAAAAGTCTAATAAGATGCCTTCGGACAAATTGGTCATCGTTGCCTCTGCGGGTATAACAGAAGACGTTCAGCACAAGATGATCGACGTTGCCGAATCACTGGGAATAAGCCAGTGCATTGTGGTGGATAGGGTTAAATTGGATGATTTCCTCCAAAGGGAGGAAGCTCTGCCAATCATAAAACGTCATTTTAAGTTATGGACTGCTGGCGCCAATATACTTGGCCTTATGCTGAATCGTGCGATTGATATTGATACTAAGGTCTTTCTAGATCATGTGGATTCGCATAAAGGGCTATATATTCAGACGAGCATATTTGACAAAGCTATTGAGTCGTTGCGGCGTCACTCCATTTTATTAATTGTTGGAGACCCTGGTACGGGGAAGAGCGTCCTTACTCAAATGATTGCTCTTCAACTTATTAAAGCTAATCACAAAGTGGTCTATTCATCCTGCAATGACCTCAACAGAATTAAGAATGCAATCGAGATTGATTGCGAAAATACGCTCTTTGTTTTAGATGATTTTCTGGGCCAGCGGTGTCTTGACATTGATTCTTCTAAGATGAGGGGGTTGGTTACACTTCTGAGATATATCTCAAAAATGAAAAACTGCTATGCAGTTCTCAACTCCCGTATTTCAATTCTGAATGAAGCCAAAAGAATCGATGATCCTTTTAAGAGATTCATTGATAGCATTCGAGCCGACATTGTCGTGATCGATACCAAAGAGATGAGTATTCTCGATAAAGCAAGGATTATGCTTTCAAATCTTGCTTTTGAAAAAGTTCCAGTTGAGTATGTTGATGCATTGAAGGCCCCGTCTTCATCGCTTTTTTCGTGCCAAATGAAGTGCATCGGTCTTTGCGAGCACAATAACTTTAATCCGCGAATTATTGAATTCTGCTGTAGGTCGGAATTTTGGACTAATAGGGACCCTTTGGATTTTCCCAGTGCTATTAAGGCAAAATTGGATCATCCGAACGATGTGTGGCAAAACGAATTCGAAGACCGATTGGGGAAAGCTGAGCGCATTCTTGCTTACCAGTTGTTCTCTTTAGGGGATGCCAACGTTGCCATCGATGCGCTGCGAATTGCCTACGAAGCTAGGATGGCGCTTGAGGTTCAGTCTGATTCTTCAGTTAATATGTTTGATCGGGCGTTAAAACGTTTGCAAGACACGATTATTAAAACCGTGTTCATTGACAATAAGCCATACGTATCAATGGCAAACCCTTCAGTGAATGATTATTGTGCCTGGTTCTTGGCAAACAATAATCTCGAGGCATCCTCTATGGCGAAGTCGCTTGTCTACGTCGACCAGTTGGAGTGTATTGCTGGTGCTAATCAATGTGCGGAAGTTATTTCGGTTGTAAGGGATGCTTTTGTTAGTAATCGGTTGTATGGATTGCCATATGCGGACAATATATCCAGGCTTTATGAATTGCCTGGATTTAAAACAATTTCCCATTGTGAAGGCAAATTATTGGATTCGGATAATCAATGGATTGTTGACTTTATATATAATGCTCTTGAGTCATCGGACCAAGAGGCATGGAATCTTGCCTCAACCTATTTATTTGGCAAATTTTATAAATGGTCAATCCTTGACGCTAGTCAAATCTCTGAGCTTGTTAATTCTGAACAATTGCTCCGCCATCCTTTTGCCGGCACATCATGTTACACTGCGCCAGCCTTAGTTGACGCTTTGATGGATTGCATAGACATGGGGCTTGTTGATAATCCGGATGTCTTGCAACAAGTGCTTATCGCTCGTAGTAAAGAATGGCTATATTTCTATGCCGAAGACGATTTTGATGACTGGTTTAAGTTTGATTACATGTCTGATATTCATGAGCGTGTTGCTCCATGTGAAGATTGGGAAGAATGGGATCAATTGGTTCGTGAGGACGCCGAAAAACAACTGAGATCCATCTTTGACGAATCTCATTTGAAAGAGTTACTTGATGACCATCTGGGAGCCGAAGTGTCTGGCTGGTTGGAGTCTCAGGACTACAGCAATGAGCTGGAGGATGCTATTGATGGCTTTATTGGTGATTTGATAATTCCGGATCAGGATTCCGCTTTTGAATCCCTTCGAGACCCGCTTAGGCTTTCGGATAAGAGTGTTGAAATCACGATTGTTGAGAAGTTGTTTAACGAATATCGGACTGAATGATGACGGAGTTTGGGACGAAAGCCGCTACGTGCGATAGCGCTGCCTTTCCTTATCCGCCGCGATAAATAGGCCGCACATTTGCTTTAAGATAATGCTACTCGGGTTGTATACGCGATGCACTCTGGATGAGAGTGCATCGATGAGGTGGGGCGCTTCTTGATCGCGGTCTTGAAATCGCAAGCATGTGTTTGCCTTGCGTTAAGTTCTTTGCTGAGACGGATATAGCAAAATGGAATGACGTGGTCCTCCTACGGGGGCCGCGTCCTCTAGAAGGGCTGTCCGCCGTATGACGGTTGCCCTTCTGATTTATGCCGACCGCTGGCTTCATCGGTTAATCGAGAGGTCTTTCAGCGGCGTTGTTTTGTTGTCTGGAAGGCCGGTAATAGGCTTCATTTCTGTTAGCGTCGGAATAATTTAGCCAAATATAGTCGGCCGAGATTGACCAATCCCGGCCGACCCATTTTAGCCAACACGCCCGCATCTATGACTTTCCTATCGCTTCCCTACATCCCCTCGGGCTGGATCCCCCTCACCTTCACCGCCTGGGGGACGGCCTCCACCGAGTAGGTGTCAAGCTCCCTGCCGCGGTAGCTCGGGCCCCGCATCACGAACACCGACGCCTTGTCGAACAGCCTGTCGAGGGCGCAGAGGAGCGTGTCGTCGCCCGTGAAGAACTCATCCCACCCGCTCGGGGCGATGTTGCTCGTGAGGACCATCGCGTTCGGCCCTTCCTTCTCGTAGCGCCTGTCGACGACATCGAAGAACAGGTCGGTGCACGGCCTGTCGTAGACGCATCTCCCCACCTCGTCAACGATGAGGCACGACGGCTTGACGAGCGAGGAGACGACCCGCGAGGTGTTTCCCCGCTGGACGGCCTTCTGGAACCTGTCCCTGAGCTCGGTCGCCTTGATGTAGTAGGTCTTGAACCCCCGCATGCAGCACTCGCGCCCGTAGGCCTGCGCGAGGTGCGTCTTCCCTATGCCGCCGGGCCCGACGAAGGCGACGTTGCGGTGCGCGTAGAGGTCGGCCAGCGACGGGAGCTTGCCCAGCGCGGCCGCGTCCCGGCCCTGGATCCTGGAGAAGTCGAAGCCCTCGAAGGTCTTGGGCTCGCGCCTGGGCAGCCTGCTCAGCCTCAGCAGCGTCTCGATGGAGGCGAGCCTCCTCTTCTCCGCAAGGTAGGAGAAGGTGGCGGCCACGGCGGCCATCTCCCCGTCGCCGAGGTCGAGGTCCGAGGCGAGGGTCGCGAGCTCCTCCGCCCCGACGGCGATCCCGAGCCTCGACGCGGCGTCGCTCGCGAGCTCGTAGGGGCTCGCCCCCGCGCCCGCCATCATTCGGCCCTCCCGAAGTCGAACCTCTCGAAACCGGGCTTCGTCCTGGGCGGGGCGATCTGCTCGACCACGGTCCCGACCGGCTGGGTCGGCAGCTCCTCGGGCTGCGCCGGCGATGTCTCCCACTGGCCCTCGCACCAGCTGTCGGCGCCGGCGCCGACGGCGTGGGCGACGAGCTCGCGGGAGAGGTCGTCGCTGTATATGTGCACCACGCGCCCCTCCCGGTTCACCCTGCACTCGCGGCGGACGTACCAGTAGGGCACGCCGTAGCGGTGCCCCTCGAAGCTCACGAAGCCGTCGAAGGAGATCTTCCGGCGCGGGCACAGGTACCGCTCGACCTCGGCCGTGACCTCGAGCGGCCTGGTGTTCGCCGAGCACGCCGCCTCGTGCTCGCGCATCGGGACGCATGCCGCCGCGCGCCGCCAGCGGCCTCCCTGCTCGGCGCACCAGAGGGCGGCCTCCCGGTTGAGGGCGTCAAGGTCGGTAAAGGACCTTCCCGCGAGGAAGTTCCCCTTCACGAAGCGGACGAGCCTCTCCACCTTGCCCTTCGTATAGGGGTGGCGCGGCCTGCACAACCTGGTGCGGAAGCCGACGACGCCCATGAACTCGGCGTAGTCGGCCTGCCAGACGGGCCGGCCGTCGGCATCGCGGCGGACGACCACGCTCTTCATGTTGTCGGTGAGCACGGTCGCGGGCACGCCCGGCGCCGAGAACGCGTGCAGCATCCCGATGAGGAGGTTCTCCTGGCGCGCGTTCGGGAAGAACTCGACGTGGGCGCCCCCGCAATGGTGGCAGACCATGGCGAAGCAGGCGATCCGCGCCCGCTCCCCGCCAGGGCGCTCGACCGCGACGAAGCCCCAGTCCATCTGGTAGGCCTCTCCGGGCGCCGTCCTGAAGCGCTGGCCGCGGCAGCCCTGCGGGGCCGCCTGCCGCCTCTTCGCGGGCACGAGGTCCCGGTGCGCGGCGATGTAGGTCTTCACCGTTGTGAGGCCGCCGGCGTAGCCCTGGCCGAGCAGCCGCTCGAATATCACCTGCGAGTTGGTGACGCCCTTCCGCAGGAGGTCGTCCACCAGGCCGGTGTGGCCGGCGAGCACGCCCGGCGCGGCCCTCCTCCCGCTGTTCCCGTGGGGCAGGGCCCTGAACCCGTGTGCCCTGACCGTCCTCGCGCGGGAGCGGGTGAGCCCCGTCCTCCTGCAGAACTCCGCGAGGTTGCATGCCTGCGGGTCGAACCCGTCGCCCTCCTCCGCGGCCATCTCCCGGAGCGCCGCGTCTATAATCTCCTGTAGGTCATCGTGTCTCTCGTTCACCTCAATGGTCCTCCTAACGCCGGCGTGTTGGCACCACCAGCGTAGTGGCGGCGGGGAGGCACGGTGGCCATTATTCGGTGACCGGGATTGGTCAAAATAGTTTGACTATTAGCGGCTAAAATCGCCCGGCGCTAACATCATTTCCGGAAGTGCGGGGAAAATCGAGACCTGTCGACCACAACCGGTTATTCGCCATAAAACCGCAGGTCACAATTGTTTAAAACTGTATTCTGGTTCGCTTGAAGCCGTTTTTCACCGCACTTCCGATAACCGATGCCGGAAGTATGCAGCAAATTCTGTAAACTCTGAGCACGCACCTTATTTTGTCCAAAGAACCCGCAGGTAGATTGATTGCGATGTTGCCGCGTGGTCGGCATGCTTTGAATTTGCAGCATACATCCGGATTTGACATTCGGATGCAGCGTGTGCTGACGTATTAACTTGGCAAATTGCTGCAATTTAGCGGGGCAAGTCTTTGAGTTGCCCAAGTGCCATTCATCATTCCCGCCGTCTACCGACTGCAAAAACGATTTATGCCGAATTGTTCTCTCGTTCCGCTGCGCTACGATATGCCGTCAATTCAATCTCGATACACTAATAAATGCTGCTGTCAGGTCATTTCTGGTGCGGGCCTATTGGCTTTCCGTGGAGATCGGAGCGGTCATGTCAGTCGTTTTGTCCAACCATCATCGTCGTCAGATTCTGCTTGTTGCTATGGCCTGCCTATGCGTTTTGCCAGGCAGGCCTTCTTATGCCGCGGGTGCGGATGGCCTTACCATCGCGGGCCAGACGTATGATGAGCCCGGCGTCTCGGGCCCCGGCTGGTCTTGGTCCGATGCCGACCATCTGCAGCTTAATGATTACACTGACGAGGCCATTGGCGCGGAAGGCGAGCTGGTGGTAACGCTGGTGGGTCAAAATGTTGTAGACGAGGCGTAGGCCGAGGATGCTGACATGTGCACGAGCTGTCTTGAGGTGTGGGGTAACCTTACGTTTTGCGGCGCAGGCTCGCTGCGCGCGACGGGTTCGCAATGCGGCGTCTTTGCACTTGGTGCGCTGGTAATCGACGGCTGCTTGGTCGATGGCCGGGCAGACGGCAGGGGCATGATCGATGCTTCGGTGGCCGGCGTGCGCGGGGCTACCGTTACCGTACGCGGTGGTGCACATGTTGCTGCCGCTGGTATCGGATCGGGCGATGACTGCCGCCTCTTTGGCCTGTATGCCTTCGATGGCCAGTTTGCCGTGGACGCCTCCTGGGTGGACGCGACCAGCGCCATAGCCGATGCTGCCTGTGTTATCGATGCCAGCGGCGCCGTAGCGCAGCATGTGGTAATTGAACCCACAGGCGCCCGGCCGCTGGCGGGGAAGACCCAGCCCGGTACCGATGAGTCCACCGGTGGCAATCCCGCGGGGGTTACAAAGCCCGGTAGCGAAGAAGAGCTTAGTGA
>ERZ894226.276-NODE-276-length-35679-cov-16.088788_pt1 | contig 35679 bp, 31 predicted proteins | sample MGYA00380294_ERZ894226 | MGnify/ENA primary metagenome ERZ894226 (study PRJEB32331, sample SAMN06328434) | human gut metagenome | biome: human gut microbiome; feature: stool | host: Homo sapiens | collected 2014-10-29 ... | reverse complement strand
CTTTTAATCAGAAAAATGAAAGAGCTTGGAATTCGTCCATATATCAGTCCTGACCATCAGGGACCAATTATTACTACGTTTTTTTATCCAGAAAATTGCAATTTTTCTTTTCAGGAAATGTATGACTTTATAAAAGAAAGAGGTTATGCAATTTATCCGGGAAAAGTAACGGAAGCGGATACATTCCGAATTGGCAATATCGGTGAGATATATGAAGAAGATATTTTGAAAGTGGTAAGTCTTTTTAAAGAATTCTTGGAAACACGTCAGGAGGTGTAAGAGTGAAACAAATTGAAGCTGTAATATTTGATTGGGCAGGAACTACAGTAGACTATGGATGTTTTGCTCCAGTACAATCTTTTATTGAAGCATTCCAGCAGTATGGGATAAAACCTACCATAGAAGAAGTAAGAAAACCTATGGGGATGTTGAAAATTGATCATATTCGTACCATGCTTGGAATGGAACGAATCAGTGAGTTATGGGTCGAAATGAATGGTCGTACATGGAATGAAGATGATGTAAACAATATTTATCGAGTCATGGAGAAAAAAACACTCGAAATTTTACCGGATTTTGCTGATGTTAAGCCATATGTTTGTGGTACGGTAGCTAAGCTGAAGGAACGAGGAATTAAGATTGGCTCTACTACAGGATACACGGACGAAATGATGGATATTATAGTACCAATAGCAAAAGAAAATGGCTATACCCCAGATTTATGGGTCAGCCCAAATTCTGTAAATAATCTGGGGCGTCCGTATCCGTATATGATTTTCAAAAATATGGAGAAACTTGAGGTATCTTCTGTACAGAAAGTTATAAAAGTTGGAGATACGGTTTCAGATATTAAAGAAGGTAAAAATGCAGGGGTTATTACAGTAGGAGTAATAGAAGGAAGCTCTGTTATGGGGTACACACAAAAAGAGTATCAAGCTTTATCATCAGAAGAGAGAGTGGCAGAGTGCCAAAGAGTTGAGAATGTTTATAAAGAAGCTGGGGCAGATTATGTGATAAAAGATATCAGTGGTTTGTTAGAACTGTTATAAGCTATTATTGATTGTAATAGTGATTTTATCAGTAAGTTAATATTTAGAAGAAATACAAGAAAATGAAAACCTTGACAAATTTTAATGTCAAGGTTTTCATTTTTTGATAGTTATTCGAACTGTAACTATAAGTCCATATCATGTGATTTTTTCTTCGCTCGAACAGGCTGTTTTTTTAGCATTTCCTGTTTCCTCTGATATTCCAGTTCCCATGCCCGATGAGAGAAAACATCAGGATCTTCCACATTAAGATAGTCTACCTCTTCGGCTGCAATGTCACGGAGGTGATAGTCATAATATTTACCAAAAGTTGTTTTGAGTTGGTCGATAAGCTTATTCTGAAAATCTGGACGGATCTGGATTCGGGTGTCCAGTAATTCTGTATATTGCTCTGGTTCCGGAAGAAATGATTCTTCACGGAAAGTCGCTGCATCTTTTTTGAGCTTTGCTTTGAGGGTGGTATCCTGAGAATCCAGTATTTCCAGATTCTTGTTCATCTGGTCATATTTCTTGGAAAGATTGGTCATGTCTTTATCTGTGGAACATTCTGCCTGAAATATCAGTTGCTCTTTCCGGGATTTCAGTTCTTCTATTTCTTCCGTTACTGTGGTTAGCTGTTGATTTAATCTTATATGCTGGATAGGATTTAGAATACTGGTTTTATCCTTCTGTAAATTCAGTTCTTTCTTTTCAGTGATTTTTGCTTTGAGTTTTTTCTTAACTGTGTTGTATTTATCCAGGATAGGATGAAAATGCTCCATCCAGTCATGGATCACTTCTTTTTGCATTTCATTGTGAAGCAAATGATATTGAGTAAAAATCATATGATTTCGGATGGCTTCCATCGTTTCTGCAATGACAGGAATAGATCTTTCCACTGCCTGTGCCAACTTAGCAACCTGTGCTTTTAATTCCCGGAGCATTTTATTATCGGCACGAATCTGGCGGTTGATCTCACAACGGTCGGATATCATACCTTTCTTTTCCATATTCTGTGCGATATAACCCTCATGAATGGTAGGCTGCTCGGTGATTCCCTGATCTGCAAAGCTGCGGTGATCGATGGATGCGTGTATCTGATTTTTGGCAAGCATTTTATTTACAGCCTCTGCCCAATTTTCTCTCCAGAGACAGATTTGCTCTTCGCTGTTCCACCTTTCGGAAATGGGATTTTGCCTGCCGTATCGGGTGCTTTTCGGATGCTTGTCCACACGCTCATATCCTTTTTCCAGTGCTGCAGATGGAGTCAGATATATTTTCTTCTTGCCGGCTTGATAGCGGTATTGTTTCTCCCATCCTTTCTTTTGTGCTTCTTTAAATTCTGCTGCAGTAAATCCTTTTTCCTTACCATCCTTTATACAAAGATATTCTTTTTCTGTTTTATACTGCCATGTCCCGTTTTCGTTCAAGGGACGGACAGTAAGAAGAATGTGTGCATGAGGATTGTGCCCGTCAGTATCGTGGATGGCAAAGTCGGCACACATTCCCAGATCTACAAAGTTCTTTTGAATAAAATCCCGAAGGAGAGAGATGTTGCTGTCGTTATCCAGTTCTATGGGAAGAGCCACAACAAATTCTCTCGCCAGTCGGCTGTCTTTTGTTTTTTCAGCAGCTTCTACAGCATTCCAGAGTTGCTCCCGGTTTTTCCATTCAGGCGGAGCCATAGGGGGAAGCATTACTTCCTGATAGATCAGTCCATGTTTTCGGGTGTAGTCATGCTGGATGCCATCGTAATCATTGTATATGCGGCTACAGCTCATATAAGCAGATGCAGCGACAGCAGACCGCCCGGAACCACGGCTGACGACTTTGGCTTGCATATGATAAATTGCCATATCTGGCACCTCCTTTCGATGTTGCCTGCAACAGCGGATAAAGCCCTCGGCAGAGCGCACGAGCCCCGAAGGGGATACCACTGCCTGATTTATCAGGTGGTGAGTAAGTGCGCCCTTCGGGAGTAGAACTTGTGCGTTTACATTCCCCGTAGCCGGATCATCAGCTCCCGTTTCAGGGAATCTAAATCCATTTCTTTAATATGGGGAACAATACTTTCCAGAATTGCTCCTTATTGTGGCAAGCATCTGCGGAGGCTTTACGCTTATAAAAAATATGTGTGGGCATGCTCCACATACATCGACAAAGGTAAAAAGTGTGCAGAGGTATCCGAATACCAGAGTGTGTTACGGATGAATGGACGATTGACGAACCTGTTGTAGTAAGGGAGGAGGTGAACGCAGATGGTGAAAAATATTACAGTTATTCCGGCCAGCAAGAAAGTGACGGAAGGAACTCTGGCAAGGAAAGAAATACCCAAAATCCGAATGGCAGCGTATTGCCGGGTGTCTACAGACCAAGAAGAACAGTTATCAAGTTATGAGAACTAGGTCAGTTATTATATGAATTTTATCAGTAATAATCCGCAGTATGAACTGGCGGGAATATATGCAGATGAAGGAATATCCGGCACAAATACGAAAAAAAGGAAAAATTTCAATCGTATGATTGATGACTGCGAAGCTGGAAAAATTGACCGGATTATTGTGAAATCTATTTCCAGATTTGCAAGAAATACACTGGATTGTTTAAATTACGTGTGCAGACTGAAAGAACTTGGAATCGGCGTGACGTTCGAAAAGGAAGCCATCGACACCTTGGATGCCAAAGGAGAAGTATTACTTACGATTCTTTCTTCTTTGGCACAAGATGAATCCCGTTCTATTTCAGAGAACAGTACCTGGGGAATTCGGAAACGATTTGAGCAGGGAAAGTTTTCTGTGAACACAAGGAAATTCATGGGATATGACAGTGATGAGAGCGGGAATTTGATTGTGAATGAGGAACAGGCGAAAATCGTTCGGATGATTTATGAGAAGTACTTATGCGGAAGGAATTATTTCGTCATCGCAAGGGAATTGAATGAAGCTAGGATTCCAGGCTGGAATGGGAAAGTGAACTGGATTGCCAGTACCATAGAAACGATGCTGCATAATGAAAAATACAAGGGTGATGCCTTATTGCAGAAAACGTATACGGTGGATTTTTTGACGAAGAAACGAGAGAAAAACCAAGGGCAGATAGCTCAGTATTATGTGGGAAATAATCATCCGGCGATTGTGAAACCAGAGATATGGGAAGCGGTACAGTTAGAAGAACAACGCAGGCGGGAGTATATGAAACTGCATCATATCAAAGCGTATTCCTCTGATCTGGCGAATAATCCATTTGCCAGCAAGATCATCTGCGGAGAATGTGGTGAAGCATTCGGAAGAAAAAATGGAGACCACGCCCGGGTGAATATCGAAGTGTCTGGCAATGCAATGCTAGGTACCGAGTAAAGGGTGTTATGGGATGTGCTAATCGGCATATTGATGAAAGCACCTTGGAAGAAATTTTTGTAAAAGCATGGAACAGCCTTATGGAAAATAAGGAGGCCTGTATGCAGAAATGGGAACGGATGAGAAAAGGAAAGAATCCGCTATTGGCATACCGGGCAGAACAGCTTATAAAATATGCAAACATGGATATGCAGAAATTTGATGCGGAGCAGATGCACAGGATATTAGAATGCATTATGATATTTGAAACAGGGAAAATATCTGTGAGATATCTGGATGGAACAATAGTAGAATTTTAGAAATTTTGGAAGAAAAAGCCAGTCAAAAAATGATTGGCTTTTTAGTGTTGTTCGGATAGAAAAAATGAAAATATTGTGGTAAACTGCTGATAAAGGGAGGCGGATAATATGATTATACCTTTAAGCGTGAAAAATCAGAGTATTGATTCTTCTGGTATTACAAATGATTATAGGGATGCTATAAGCGAATATATTTGGAATGGATTTGAAGCGCATGCTCGTAATATTAATATAGATTATACTCTTAACGAAGCATATGGAGTTAAGGAGTTAATTATTACAGACAATGGTGATGGAATAAATTATGATGAATTGGGTGAGACTTTTGGTGCATTTTTAGCATCAAAGAAGAATCTGTTATCATTAAAGATGAAATCAAAGGCTAATAAAGGAAAAGGACGTTTTTCTTTTATTGCATTTGCAGATAAAGCAGAGTGGAGTACTGTCTATAAGGATAAAGATGATTATAAAGAATATCAAATTACAATGTCCAATGACACGAAAGAGGTGATTGATTGTTCACAGCCGGAATCATCTGATAGAAAAGAATCAGGAACATCAGTAAGGTTTAGTGATATTAATACCCTGACGGCGGAAAACATGAGTTTTGAAATTCTAGAGCCAGCATTGTTGAAGGAATTTGCGTGGTTTTTATATTTGTATAAAAGTAAAAATGTAGAGATAACGGTTAATGGTGATAAGGTTGATTTTGAGAAATATGTAAATACAAAATTAAGTGAAAAATCTATGGTTACGATAGATGGGCATAGGTTTGAGATTAGTTTGGTTGTATGGCAGGAATCAATTAAAGAAAAATTCTGCTGTTACTATTTCGATAGTGAAGATGCATTAAAGGGGAAGGATACTACAAATTTCAATAGAAATACAATAAATTTCAATCACAGCGTATTTGTAAAATCAGATTTTTTTGATGATAAAGAAAATGTTTTAACAAATAATGATGACATACAGATAAATATGTTTGAATCTCAGGAAGAGAAAAAAATTTTGAAAAAATTGCATAAAGAGATTCAGAAACTTATCGAGAAAAAAATTAGTGTTTATTTATCAGATAAGGCGGAAGAAGCTGTTGAAGCAATGATTACAGAAAGAAAAACTTTCCCGGAATTTCCGAGTGATGTCTATGGCCAGATGCGGAAAAATGATTTAAAGAAAGTGACAAAAGAAATATTTAAATTGGAACCTTTGATTTTTCATAAATTGAAACCTATCCAAGAAAAATCGCTGCTTGGATTTTTAAATTTACTTTTAAGTTCGGAAGAAAGAGAAAATGTTTTGACAATCCTAGAACAGATTGTAGAACTTTCTCCGGAACAAAGAGATGATTTTTCAAAAATATTAAAAAAGACTTCTTTAGAGAATATAATAGATACCATTAAATTTATTGAAGATAGGTACAAAATTATTGAATTATTGAGAAGTATTGTATACGATTTGACAAAGTTTTCAAATGAGCGCGATCATGTGCAGAAAATAGTGGAGCGACACTTTTGGCTTTTTGGGGAGCAATATAATCTGGCGAGTGCGGATCAAAGAATGCAGAAGGCATTGGAACAATATAGGAATATTTTATATGGAGAAGAAGATGTTACTGCAACTTTAAATCCTGATGCGGAAAATGAAAGACGCATGGATATTTTCATGTGCAATACAAGAAATGTTGAGACAGCATTTGAAACAACCTTGGAAGAAAACATTGTGGTTGAACTTAAAGCACCAAAAGTCCCATTAACTAAAAAAGTTTTAAGACAGATAGAAGACTATATGGATTACGTAAGAAGGCAGCCACAATTTAACAGCAAGTTGCGAAAATGGAAATTTATTGCTGTGTGTAAAGAGGTTGATGATTATGTAAAGAGCCAGTATAAAGCTTTTGAAGATAAAGGAAAAGTAGGCTTAGTGTTTCAGGTGGAAAACTGTGAAGTATATGCACTTACTTGGGATGATATCATTAAAAGTTTTGAAATAAAGCATAAACCGATGTTGGAACGGTTGAAATATGATAGAGAACAAGTCGCAAATGAATTGATGGAAGAAGTGAATGGTGCTGAAGGACGAGAAAAAGCGGATGCACTTACGGAAATTGCTGTTGCGCAGGTATAGTTAAAATAATACTTAATATACCATAAATAGTATTGTAACATGCAACACCACAAGGAGGTGATTGCGATGACAATGCAGCAAATAGTCCGGCAGTTTCAAGATGAAGTCATGGAAGCACATTTAAGAAAACTGCGGGCAGAGAATGAAGAGTATCAGGAAATTGAAAGGGAATTATTGAGACTGGCACATAAGGTTCAGGAACATATGGAAACGCTTAGTGACAGTCAGCAAAAAATCCTTATGGATTACAGTGATACCCGGAATAGTCAAGAATCTGCCAATTATAACTGTTTGTATTTTGCTGGGATGAAGGATGCAGTTAGGATATTGCAGTATTTGGAAGTGTTATAAGGGAAAATACGGAGGTGGCGATATTTGCCATCTTTGTTGCAGATACTGTTTGACATTTTATTAATTCAAAGAGTATTGCTAATGAGTATTAGATATTTTCGGACAAATTACTTTTGTTAATCTGTATGTGATACTACCCTTATCGCATGTCGAGACTGTAGTTCTTTTGTCAAGAAAAACTCCGGATGATACTACTGAGGTCGATTTAGACTTGGATGAGCTGGATATTACCTCTGCCGAATCAAAAGCCATGGTGCTAGAATATAAATAGTACAGGTCAAAATGAGAATCCCTAATTACAAATTTTATGGTACTGCGTAGTTACTGTACTGAAGGAGGATCTCATTATGGCAAAGCACTATGACAAACAATTTAAATTGGATGCAATCCAGTATTATCATGATCACAGAGAATTAGGATTACAGGGTTGCGCTTCAAATGCGTGATACCGGAGGCATTGAGAGCCGTGATTCCGGCAACTATGCTTCTGATGAAGCAAAGGAAATTGCACGTTTAAAGCGTGAACTACGTGATGCACAGGATGCACTTGATGTATTTAAAAAAGCTATCAGCATTCTGGGAAAATGATGGAAGTCATTTACTTTGAAGTTGCTGAGAAAGCAGAAGCAGCCCGCAAGGCTAAACGTCGTGTTTCTGTCTCCGGAATGTTGAAAACACTTGGCGTTTCACGTTCTGGCTATCGCGCATGGCTGAAACATGTTCCTTCCAATGCTGAAAAACGTCGGGAATCAGTAAAAACCAAAATCAAGGATATTTACGCTAAATGAATTTTGAAATAAGGAGGGAATCTTATTTGAAAAAGAAAAAAGACGAAATAACCATCCGTTCCAGTACTGCAGAATACTTAACCTATATTGCTTCTGTTGGTGATCAGCAGGACAGCATTGAGATGCGCTATGAGGATGAGAATATATGGCTGACACAGAAGATGATGGCCACATTGTATGACGTTGGTTTGCCAACGATAAATGAACATATTAAAAAGATTTATGCAGATAGTGAATTAGAAGAGTCTGCAACTATTCGGAATTTCCGAATAGTTCAAACCGAAGGTTCCCGTCAGGTGACTCGTGATACGAAGCATTATAATCTTCAAATGATTATTGCGGTTGGATTCAAGGTGAATAATGAACGAGCTGTGCAGTTCCGCAAGTGGGCCAATGGCATTGTGAAGGACTACACCATCAAAGGCTGGGCCATGGATGATGAGCGTCTGAAAAATGGTGGCTCTGTGCTTACAGTAGAATATTTCGACCGTTTGCTTGAGCAGATTAGAGAAATTCGTTTATCTGAACGTAGATTTTATCAGAAGATAACGGATATCTATGCTACGGCTCTTGATTATGACCGAACAGCTAAAACAACAAAGCAGTTTTTTGTAAAGGTTCAAAACAAGATGCATTATGCAGTTCACGGACATACAGCAGCGGAGTTGATTTACGAGCGGGCCGATGCTGATAAGCCACACATGGGATTAACCACTTGGGCAGCAGCACCGGAAGGTAAGATCGTAAAGAGTGATGTGAGCGTTGCGAAGAATTATCTGAGTGAGCAGGAAATGCGTTCACTGGAGCGTATTGTATCTGCTTATCTGGATTTGGCAGAGGATCGTGCGGAACGTCATATTCCGATGACAATGGAGGACTGGGCAAAGCGTCTGGATCTATTCCTGATGGCAGATGACAGAGAGGTTCTTCAGGATGCAGGAAAAATCACTGCTGAGATTGCCAAGGCAAAAGCTGAGACCGAATTTGAAAAATATCGTGTTATTCAGGATAGGCTGTTTATGTCTGACTTTGATAAGTACATGCTGGAACTGGAGAAGAATGCGAAAAAGTAGCAGCATCGCCATTAAAATTTTCAGCTTGCCAAGGTTGAGTGCATGGGAGTTGGGTCATCAGTCAGGGCGAAAAATAGCCGTTGACCTGTTTTCTGTAGGAAGAACGGACAAGGTTGAGGCGATGGCGGTTTCACGCAAAATTTGACTTTTATGTTGGAATCATTATACATAGTAGAAACGAATAAAAAAGTTGAACTTTTTCCGTGGACGGGCGAGGTTCAGGCAGAGCCGGACATGATAGGTAACTACAGCGAAATGTAGCACCTGTCATTGTGATCGAGCGTGATTTGGATGTGATGAAGAATGCAGATTACATGATTGATATGGGCCCGGGAGGTGGAGATGCCGGGGGAACGATTGTAGCAGCAGGCACGCCAGAGGATATTATGGCGTCAGAACAGAGCATAACCGAAAAATATCTGAAAACAGAAAGAGGATAAAAATTACATGAGAACATATAAAATACGTTTATTAAAATGCAGCGGAAAAGACCAGAAGATATCCGCTTATCTGCAGCTTCTGACAGGCCTCGATAAAGTGATGGCTAACCGCATCGTATCGAACCTTCCAGCCACACTGTTTGATAATCTGGACGAAGAAGGCATGGAATATTTTAAAGAGGCGTTTGATTTTTATGAAGTAGAATACGAGATCACACCACTGGAAGAAACATGTGAGGTGTGCGGCTATCCATCCAGACAGGTCATTGTACTTGGGAGAATTGTAGAATATTATGGTCAGAGAAATGGCTTCTTACAGCTTGCGAAAAAATATAATTTTGAAACGAAGGAAGACCTGTCTATGGCACCATTTCTGATCCGGGATGGTATGGATGCGGAGAAAGCCGTTAAGCTTCAGCAGGAACTGACCAACATCGGAATCCGTTCACAGGTTATCCGCAGCGGAAGTCCGGTGACAGAAAGAAAGCGGAAAAAATTCTTTCAGAGATTGCTCTCTTCGGAAGTATGATCTATAATGAGCGGTGCATGTTTTCTTGTAAAGAGAAAATCATACTGAAAAAGGAAGGACATTGAGAGAGAATGAAAGATTTAACGAAGGGAAAGCCCTCGGCACTGATACTAAGTTTCGCATTACCGATATTTTTAGGAAACTTATTACAGCTGACCTACAGTCTGGTAGATACCAGGATTGTCGGCTCGTTTCTGGGAGAAGATGCACTGGCAGCAGTAGGTGCGACCAGCACACTGAGCGGTCTGATCATCGGATTTTTACTGGGATTATCCAACGGATTTGCGATTATTACCGCACAGAAATTTGGTGCGAAGAACATCGCAGATATGAAAAAGTCCTTTGCAATGTCGCTTGTGATCGGGACTGGAATATCCATTTTATTTACGATAGGAGGACTGCTATTTTTGAAACCGATCTTACATTTCTTAAATGTGCCAAAGCATCTGGTTCCGGTGGCGAAAGGATATATCACGATCATCATAGCAGGACTGCTTGCAACATTTTTATATGATGCCTGTGCGGCGACGCTTCGTGCAATCGGAGATGCAGTAACACCATTAATCATTCTGGCGATATCTGTAGCATTGAATATCGTGGGGGATCTGTTCTTCGTTGTGGTATTGAAGACTGGCGTAAAAGGAGCAGCAATTGCAACTGTACTGGCACAGATCATTGCATTTGTGATTTGCTGGATCTATATGATCAGAAAATATGAGATATTAAGGCTTCAGAAAGAGGAATTTAAAGATCCAAGTCCAATCATGGTAAAAGAGATGATAAGTGCCGGAATGTCGATGGGATTTATGAGTTCTCTGGTTAATATCGGTACTTTGACATTACAGACGGCGATCAATAAGCTTGGAAAAGACATTATCATTGCCCATACAGCGGCGAGAAAGATCACGGAGATATTCATGATCATGTTCAGTGTATTCGGACAGACGATGGCAACTTACTGTGGACAGAACATGGGAGCAGGGAAGATCGACCGTGTGAAGAGAGGCATCTGGCTGGCGATTGTCTACACTGCGATCTGGTCAGGACTTACGATCATTGTAAGTTATACGATCGGAGGATGGCTGGTATATCTGGTAACCGGAAGTCATAATAAGACAGTAATCTTAAATGCAACAAATTATCTGAAGTTTGATACGCTGTTTTATATTGTGACTACCTTGATCTGCATTTTAAGAAATGCGATGCAGGGATTAGGGGATCACATTACACCACTGATCTCCAGCGGCCTTGAGATGGCAGGGAAGATCGTGATCGCGGCCACTCTGGTTCCGTGGCTTAGATATACGGGTGTGATCATCTGTGAACCGATCGTGTGGTTCATTATGGTAATCCCGCTTTTGATCCAGACATTCCGGATGCCGGTACTCAGGACAGAAAAGACAGCTGGAAAAATATAGAGGGGAAATATAAAAAAATATAAATAAGAAAAATCAATTTGAGAGGATAAGATAGATGGAGATACATATTCTTGATATGATCCAGAATTTAAGAACGCCAATAGGAGATGTGGTTGTTCCGCTCATTACCAGACTTGGAGATGCGGGAATCATATGGATCATTCTGACGGTATTATTACTGATCATTCCAAAGACAAGAAAGACAGGGGTGATCATGATGGCGGCATTGCTGGTGGATGTGCTGCTCTGCAATGTGCTCATAAAGAATCTGGTGGCAAGGACCAGACCATTCGATGTCAATACAGCAGTACAATTACTGGTCGCAAAGCCGCAGGATTACTCTTTCCCGTCGGGACATACGGCGGCTTCATTTGCTTCGGTTACGGCATTGTATCTTGCCGGAGAGAAGAAGATGTGGAAAGCGGCTCTTGTACTTGCAGTTCTGATCGCATTATCAAGATTGTACCTGTATGTGCATTATCCAACGGACATCATTGGTGGTGTGGTATTCGGAAGCCTTTCCGGATATCTGGGCTATAAGATTGTGGAATGGATACAGAAGAAAAAGATAAAATAGAGATAGAAAAAAGAGCAGGGCAGGCAGCATTATGCTGTCTGCCTTGCTCTTTTACTGACTACTAGTGCGATACCGAAGATCGCAGCGGCAAAAAGTAACTGGATTCCATAGTTGCGGTATAAGAGTTGTCTCTGTGCCTGAGTGAGAACAGCAGAGTTATTCAGCAGATTGTTACTGATCTCATACCAGTAGACCGGAAGAAAATGAGCCACGGTTTTCACGCCTTTTCCCATGATATCAAGAGGAACGAATACGCCGCACAGGAAGCTCATGCCAAGTGTGACAACATTTACGAGGGCGGTCAGGATATCTTCTTTGGTGATAAATGTACCAAGAAGGAAGGAAAGCGCAAGTCCGACCAGAAGCAGGGTCAAGCTGTTTAGCATATAATATGGCATCTTTGACGACTGGAAGAATGCTTTCCGGTAAAAGAAGAAAGCAGGGATCCATGTTGTAAGCATCCAGACGGAGCATCCGACTGCCAGATATCCCAGTGCAAGCTGCAGGTTCTGGCTTCTGATGGACACAGCCGAGCAAAGGATTCGCTTTTGAAGATCCGGCTGATGGAATGCGATCATGATCAGTCCCATTACATAACACAGTATGGAGATTAACACATATGGCAGATACTGATACATGTAACCATAACCCGGCGTCTTTTCAGAAGAAGCAGATTTTAACATTGTAACATGAGAAGAACTGTCTGTATGTTTCAGAATATATGCAGCTGCCTCTTTATCGGAATAACCACTGTTTGTCAGGACACGTGCCTGATTCAGATAGGTGTTGATCTGTTGATCGACGTAATACCCGTCTGTGCTTCCGGGGATCTTGGATACCGGCAATGCCTGATGTTCACGGAGACAGGAGACTTTAAAATCTTTCGGAATGGTCACGATATAAGAGACATTCCGGTTAAAGAGTGCGTCCTGGAGTTTCGCAGTGTCATCCGGCATTTGCCGGATGGTATGATACTGTGATAGATATGTGGAAAGCCCTTTGGAAAGCACGCCCCCATCATGATCTACCACACCTATAGTGAGTGCTTGGGCATGGAATCCGCTGCCGGAAGTATTGCTGTCGCTGCCGGAGGCAAGGATTCCGATCGTAAGGAAGATTGCCAGATACATGAATACCATCAGGAGATTGCGTTTGGTTATGATTAAAAATCCTTTAAATACTGTCATAACGTTCCCTCCTTATCATAAGAAATGAGAAGCTGATGCAAAGCAGGCACATGATTACAAGAATCAGGATACACCTGCGGTAGCGGACAACATCATCATAGACACTGAGGCAGTAGAATGCATCACTTAAGACACTGGCAGGATTGATCCGATTGATGACCGGGCAGTGCTGTTCGATCACATTTTTCATTCCGCCAAACATCAGGCCTGCAAGAAAACTCGGTAACAGTGTAACGAGGACACCGATTCCGGATTTGACACTGTAGGACAGTTTGCCGGCGCATCCGATCAGGATTCCGAGACAGATACCGATCAGGGTTCCCATAAATGTAATGAGAAGAAGTTTCGGAATGTCATGCCCAAGGCTGATATGAAGTACCTGGGTAAGGTAAAGCTCCAGGATCAGGATGTTGACGAAATGAATACTTTCCAGTACCAGCAGATCGCCGAGAATCATGGAAAGTTTGTGGGTAGGTGTGATGCTGCGCCGTTCTCCGAGTGCACTTAAGTTCGCCTGAAGCTGAACTGTGGAATGGATGCTTAAGTAGACTCCGCTTAAGCAGGCAAATGCGATCAGTGCGAGAAAATAAGTCAGTGTCGGATCTAAGGAATGTCCGCCTAAGGACTTTTCTTTCACCAGTGTCTGATAGTCGTTCAGGGATGAAAGGGCGTCCGAAAGCTTTTCCGGATGCTGTGTGGCAATATCCCGGATCATGTCAGCATTCTTTTCATAGCTGTCCAGAAGGGAAGACAGAATGCTCTGGTTAATGCCATTGGAAGCAATGGTAAGGGAAGGAACCGACTTCACGTAATAGATGCCGGATATTTCCTCCCGCCGGAGCGCTTTTTTGGCAGCTTTTTCTGTCTTGTAAGAATGGATATCGATCATGTCCTGATCCGTTTCATTCAGAAACGTCAGGAAAGATGCTGCATTTGCGGAACTGCTTTCCACTGTGACGATGGCAACAGGAACCGGTTCCCAGTCGGTCTCTCCGGTTCCTGCAAGACCGGTATTTCCAAAGGACACATAGAACAGGGTTCCAAGGATGAGCGGAAATGCGAGAGCCCAGAACATGATAGAGCGGGAACGTATTGTCTGTAAGAACTGATATTTTAATAAATGTAACATAAAGTGTCCCTCCTTTAATCCCTGAGTTCTTTTCCTGTGATCTCAAGGAAGACATCATTGAGAGTCGGAAGCTCGGAGAAGACGCGTCCGAATGGAATGTCCTGTTCCTGCAGGTAATTCAGTACTCGGATCAGATTGTGTTTTGCACCGCTGCAGCGTAGGATTATTGTCTGATCTTGGTATGATAAGTCAAATACATGTGAAAGGGAGCGGATATCTGCCAGGTTGTTTTTCGTTAACGCAACCGCTTCGATCGTGATCGTCTCACCGGTCTTGATCATTTTTTTTAGTTCTTCGGTTGTGCCGGAAGCAAGTACACGGCCATGATCAATGATCGCGATACGGGTACAGATCTGTTCGACCTCTTCCATGTAGTGGGAAGTGTAGATAATAGTTGATCCCTGGCGGTTGAGCTCTACGATTCCTTCCAGAATCTTGTTGCGGCTCTGAGGATCTACAGCAACGGTCGGTTCATCCATGATGATGAGTCTGGGCTTATGGACAATGCCGCATGCGATATTCAGTCTTCGTAGAAGTCCGCCGGAGAGTTTCTTAGGGCGCATCTTACGGAAATCGGACAGACCGGTGAATGCGATGGCTTCTTCCACGAGTTCTTTTCGTTTTTGTTTGTCTCTGATATAGAGTCCGCAGAAATAATCGATGTTTTCATAGACGGACATCTGCTCGAAGACGGCAACGTTCTGCATGACAACACCGATATCCTGCTTGATATCGTAGCTGTCCGGCTTCATATCCTTTCCAAAGATCGTGATCGTTCCTTTGTCATATTTTAACAGTGCGAGCAAGCAGTTGATGGCGGTGGTTTTACCGGAACCGTTTGGTCCGAGCAGTCCGAAGATCTCACCTTCTTCGATGTCGAGTGACAGGTGGTCAAGCGCTAACAGATCACCGTAACGTTTTACAAGATTTTCTATATGTACAAGCATAAGATTCCCTCCTTGATGAATGTATGTCGGTATCGCAGAAGAAATGGAAGATTACTTTCTGCGGTCATGACATTTGTTACTTGTAGTATAGCGGATGGCTGATTATAATGGTAGTGTTACAGGTCATAAATTGAATGTGACAAATGTAATATAGGAGAAAAGAATGAGAAAGATAACAGATGAAGGATTTTTGTTCCTTTACGGAGCAGGACTTCTGGTAACAGCGGAAACAGGGATGCCGGCGGTTATCACTATTCTGTTTGCGTGTATCTATACCTGTGTGAATCTGGTAGGGGAAGAAAAGTATCTGCATTACATTATGACGATTGCTTTCGTGGCAGCCGGAATTGCTTCTAAAGAAATGTGGATGTTTCTTCCTGTGGCTTTATATAATATGCTATGCTTTTATTCTCCGGTTTATATAGGGGCTGGCGGTATAATCGTGGCCTGTGAGGCGCCAGCGTTCCGGGAATATTACGGGCTGGAAAAAGAGATGCTTATTGTTGCCGGGCTGGCAGTAGCAGTTCTGTTATATGGACGGACCAGGAGGCTAAATGAATTGGAGCAGGAATATAAAAGGGCCAGAGATGACAGCAGAGAACTGACACTGATGCTGGAAAAGAAGAATCAGGATCTGTTGGAAAAGCAGGACACAGAAGTATATCTGGCCACACTGAAAGAACGGAATCGTATCGCCAGAGAGATCCATGACAATGTGGGACATATGCTGTCGCGGTCCATCCTGATGGTGGGAGCATTAAAGACTGTTAATCAGGCTGAGAATCTGAAAGTCCCGATGGAGCAGCTGAATCAGACGCTGAACGAAGCCATGACGAATGTAAGACAGAGCGTGCACGATCTGCATGATGAGTCGGTAAATTTAAAAGAAGTGATGGAATCGCTGACAGAAGAATTCAGTTTTTGTCCGGTACAGCTTACTTATGATATGGGATATGATATTCCAAAAGAGATCAAATACAGCTTTATAGCCATTACGAAAGAGGCACTGAATAACGTGATGCGCCACAGCAATGCAAATGAGGTGAAGATTTTGGCAAGAGAACATCCAGGACTATATCAGCTGATCATAGAAGATAATGGAACGTCAGATAAGTGGATCCAGTCAGATGGAGACGGGGAAGAATATACAGAGCAGGAAAGTGCCGGAAAGACCGGAAACGTTCGAAAAACAGAAAATACAGAAAGCAGCGGAATCGGGATCGAGAATATGAAAAAACGTGTCCGCATGCTTGGCGGAACCATGCAGATCCAGAAAGAAAATGGCTTCCGTATATTTATTACGGTTTCTAAAAATGAGGGGAAAAGATGAAGATAGTAATTGTAGATGACGATATCCTGGTATCCAGTGCGTTAAAGACAATCCTGGAAGCAGGAGGAGAAGTAGAAGTAACCGGCACCGGACAGGATGGAAAAGATGCCGTCCGGTTATATGATGAATTGCTGCCGGATGTTCTTCTGATGGACATTCGGATGAAGGACATGAACGGTCTGGATGCCGCAGAGCAGATTTTGAAAAGGCATACGGATGCAAAGATTCTTTTGCTTACCACGTTTTCCGATGATGAGTACATCGTAAAAGCATTAAAATATGGTGTGAAGGGATATCTGATAAAACAGGATTATGGCAGTATCCTTCCGGCATTGCAGGCGGTGCAGATGAATCAGACCGTATTCGGAACTGAGATTATGTCCAGAATCCCGGGACTACTTCAGAAAGAGCAGAAAGAAAAAGAGCAGACATTTGACTGGAACAGTTACGGAATCGGGGAACGGGAACTGGAGATCACAGCACTGGTTGCTGAGGGGCTCAGTAACAAAGAGATATCGGAGAAAGTCTGCTTAAGCGAAGGAACGGTCCGGAATTATATCAGCAATGTGCTCGAGAAACTGGAATTAAGAGATCGGACACAGCTTGCGGTGTATTATCTGCAGAGAAGCAGAAAATGTGATAAGAATAAATAGGAGCAGAGAAAAAATAAATGGAAGAAAAAAGTAAATATACAAAAACAATCAACTGGAAGCAATTCTACCGGAATGTATTCGCTCTGGTCATCCCGATCGCAATCCAGAATCTGATCAATGTCGGAGTCACGGCAACGGATGTGATCATGCTCGGAAAAGTCGGAGAGAAAGTATTATCCGGTGCATCCCTTGCAGGACAGATCCAGTATATCATGACACTGATCTTTTACGGAGTGACTTCCGGAGCAACCGTTCTGACGGCGCAGTACTGGGGAAAGAAAGATACCAGAACGATAGAAAAAGTTCTGGGTATGGGATTAAGTGCTGGACTTATCGTTGCAGTGGTATTCGCAGCAGCAGCCCTTGGCATGCCGGAGACACTGATGCGGATCTATACCTCTGATCCGGAAGTTATTGCAGAAGGAGTAAAGTATTTAAGAATCGTAGGATTTTCCTATGTGTTCATGGCGGTGACACAGGTGTATCTGAATATTATGCGCAGTATCGAGAGGGTAATGGTGGCTACATTTATTTATCTGATTTCATTGCTGATGAATATTGTGGTAAATGCGGTTCTGATCTTCGGACTACTTGGATTCCCGGTAATGGGAGTAAGAGGTGCGGCAATCGGTACGCTGTGTGCCAGAGCAGCCGAGACAGTGATGGTTCTCGTTTATGCCATCTTCCGAAATAAAGTAGTAAGGATCCGGCTTAAAGATATGGTGAAGATCGATAAGGTTCTGTTAAAAGATTTCGCAGTTTATTCTATGCCGGTGGTATTAAATGAACTGATGTGGGGACTGGGAACGTCGGCGAATACGGCGGTAATCGGGCATCTTGGAAGCGCAGCAGTGGCAGCTAACTCGGTTGCGCAGGTGGCAAGACAGCTTGCAACAGTCGTAACATTTGGGATTTCCCATGCAACGGCGATCTATCTCGGCAAGACGATCGGGGAAGGAAAAATGGAGCTGGCAAAGGCATACGGAAAACGTTTCGTGTGGTTAAGTCTGATTCTTGGAATCCTGGGTGGTGTTCTGATACTGATCTCGGCACCAATCGCCAATGCGAATCTGGCACTGACCGGACCGGCAAAGAATTACTTAAGTTTCATGTTCTTCGTTATGTCGTATTTTACTGTGGCACAGGCATTTAATACCACAATGGTAGTGGGGGTATTCCGTGCAGGCGGGGATACGAAATTCGGATTAATCATGGATGTATCGACGATGTGGGGATTCTCCATTTTACTCGGGGCAGTGGCGGCATTTATTTTGCATGCCAGTGTGCCGGTCGTCTATGTTATACTGATGAGTGATGAACTGATCAAAGTACCGATTACTTTAAAGCGGTATTTGACATACAAGTGGCTGAGAGATGTCACAAGGGAACAAAAAGAACTGGAGGAAATGTAAAATGATCGTATTAAGCAAGGAGCAGATCGAAGAAATGGTTGATCCGGATCAGATGATGGATCAGATCGAAGAGGCATACCGGATCTATGGATCAGGTGAGTTCTATATGCCGCCAAGACCGACGGTAGAACATGAAAATAAGCAGCTCATGTATATGCCATGTTACACAAAGGATATCATAGGGACAAAGATCCTGTCGATCTTCCCGGAGAATTCTAAACTGGGATTGCCGTCGATAGATGGTATCGTGTTACTGAATGATTATACGACAGGCGCGCCGCTTGCTGTTATGGACGGGCAATCGGTAACGGCATGGAGAACCGGAGCTGTCGGCGGTGTGGGGATCCGCCATCTGTCAAGAAAAGACTGTCGCACCGTAGGAATCATCGGAGCAGGAATGCAGGGATTCCATCAGGCTGTGTATGCATGTGCGGCAAGAGATATCCATACCGTATATGTGTTCAACCACAGTGACCGTGATCTGACAGATTATCTGGAAAGACTGAAAAAAGCTATTGATAAGGAAGACGTAAAGGTAGTACAATGTAAAGCAGTGGAAGAGCTTGTACGAAACAGTGATATCATCTGTACAACAACTCCTTCTACCACACCTGTTCTTCCGGATGACAAAGAACTTCTGAGAGGAAAATGCATCATTGCGATCGGCTCTTATATGCCGGAGATGAGGGAAATCCCGGATGCAGTACTGGATCTGGTGGACAATGTATACATAGAACTGCCATACGCATGTGAGGAAAGCGGAGATCTAAGCCAGCCCCTGGCAAGTGGAAAACTTACAAAAGACCGCATAAAACTGATGCATGAATATCTCGTATCGGGGGAAAAAGAGATCAAAGAAGGTCAGACAACATATTTCAAATCGGTTGGAATGGGATTATTTGATGTGTGTATCGCACAGAAATTATATGAAGTAGCAAAGGAGAAATAACATTATGAAAATCGTAGCAACAGAAAAAGCACCAAAGGCACTTGGACCATACTCACAGGGATATGTACACAACGGAGTACTGTATACAGCAGGACAGATTGCAATCAATCCGGAAGTGAATGATGTAGAAGCAACTACAATTGAAGCACAGACAGAGCAGGTATGTAAGAACTTAGGAGAGGTCTTAAAAGAAGCTGGAACATCATTTGACAAGGTATTAAAGACAACATGCTTCCTTGCAGATATGAGTGACTTTGCAGCATTCAACGAAGTATATGGAAAATACTTTACATCAAAACCGGCAAGAAGCTGTGTTGCAGTAAAGACACTTCCAAAGGGAGTTCTGTGTGAAGTAGAACTTATTGCGGCTGTAGAGGAGTAAGACAAATGGCAGAAGAACAAAAAACAGGCTGCAGCCCGTCCGATTGTGCGGGCTGTTCCCATGCAGGTGAATGCGGAAGCAAACCGCAGAGTCTGATCAAACCGGAAAATAAAAAATCACACATCAACCATGTGATCGCAGTTGTCAGCGGAAAAGGCGGCGTTGGAAAATCTATGGTTACCGCATCGCTTGCAAGGCTGATGAGAGAGCAGGGATTTTCTGTAGGTATCATGGACGCAGATATCACAGGTCCATCCATTCCGAAGATGTATGGAATCCATGAAAAAGCAAAAGGGGATGGAGAAAATATTTTCCCATGTGAGGCAAAGGATGGAACGAAGATCATGTCCATCAACCTTTTACTTCCAGAAGAAGATGATCCGGTTATCTGGAGAGGTCCGGTCATCTCAGGTGTTGTCACACAGTTCTGGACAGATGTTGCATGGGGAGAACTGGATTATCTCTTCGTAGACATGCCGCCGGGAACCGGTGATGTACCGCTTACCGTATTCCAGTCCCTTCCGGTAGAAGGCATTGTGATCGTAACTTCTCCGCAGGATCTGGTACGCATGATCGTAAAGAAAGCTTACAACATGGCAGGACAGATGGATATCCCGGTACTCGGAATCGTGGAGAACTACAGCTATCTGGTATGTCCGGACTGCGGGCGTAAGATCTCCGTATTCGGCGAGAGCCACATCGACGAAGTGGCAGAAGAACTCGGCGTTCCGGTCATCGGTAAGATGCCGATCGATGCAAGTCTTGCAGAGGCAGTGGAGAATGAGAACTTTGCAGAAGTAAGCAATGATTATCTTGCGGAAGCAGTAAATAAGCTTTAAGAGATGGAGATAAGAAGATGGTATTTGGCAGAGTTGAAATACTTTGACAGGTACCATCTTTTGTGATAAATAATTAACTTATGGATTTACTGTTGACTTAAAGGACATAACCTGTTGTGCTAATTGCATAGTTGATAGATGAATTTGTGAGATGCCTATGTGCAAAGTGCATAAATGAAGTGGAACGTATTATTTTGATAAAATGCGTAGAAGGAAGCAAAGATACCATGCAGCATTGGAGCCGAAGGGGCATGCAGAAACTCTCAGGTAAAATGGAACGAATTCGGACGACGCTCTGGAGAACAATAAGAATTGTACCGAAGAAGTAATCTTTCAGGTAAAAGGACAGAGGCAGACAAAAAACACTTTTGAAAAGAAAGTATTTTTTGCCTGCTTTTTTAGTGCTCAAAATGGGGAATGGGCGCGAAAAGCAGGCAGATTCCGAAGGAGGTAAAAACAAATGAACAGAATCGAAGATGTAACAAACTACATCACAGAATGTGACAAAGAAGTTGGGGAAGCACTTGCATTAGAGCTTGGCAGACAGAGAAGAAATCTGGAGCTGATCGCATCTGAAAATATTGTAAGCCCGGCAGTGATGCTGGCAATGGGAACCGTACCGACCAATAAGTATGCAGAAGGTTATCCGGTATCTCGGCAATGGATATCGCAAAAGGTCTGCTGGACAATGGTATTCATCCGCCTACAATGTATTTCCCATTGATCGTGGATGAAGCACTGATGGTAGAGCCAACCGAGACCGAATCGAAAGAAACGCTGGATAATGCGATCGCAGTATTCCGTAAGTTATACGAACTGGCAGGAACAGATCCTGAAAAAGCGAGGCATTGATATCCATACTTCTGCGGCAGTACAGGGCGTAACAGTAGAAGGAGAGACCTGTACCTGTCACTATATAGAGAAAGAAAAGGAACAGGAAGTAACAGCAGAGTATGTGCTGTGTGCAGTGGGACGCTGTCCGAATACAGATGGACTGTTCGGAGAAAATGTAAAACCGGATATGGAACGCGGACGTGTGCTGGTGAACGAAAACTTTGAATCCAGTATCCCGGGAGTCTATGCAATCGGTGATCTGATCTTTGGTGCACAGCTTGCACACGCGGCAAGCGCACAGGGAATGGTTGTAGCTGAAAAGCTTGCCGGAAAAGAACCATCCATAGATCTGAGTATCGTTCCAGGTTGCGTTTATACAGATCCGGAGATTGCATCTGCCGGAATAACAGAAGACCAAGCGAAAGAAAAAGGAATTGCCGTAAAATGTGGTAAATTCATCATGAGCGCAAATGGGAAATCTATCATCACACAGGAAGAGCGCGGCTTCATCAAAGTCGTAGCCGAAGAAGAAGTAAATTGCTATTTAGTTCATCAGACCGGTTACGCGGACCGGAATAAAGGATTCCTAACTTTTATTCCGGTCCGGGCAGCCGTCGCTTAATGCATTAAACAGCAATCGAATAATACACCGCCGAATAAGCCGAAAGATCCAGCACAGCTTTCCCGTCCGTAACCTTCACTTTCTTCTTCGTATACTTCTTACATCCTCCAAAAGTTTCATCATCACTAGCCAGAATCATTTCCAGTTCTTTCGCATCTTCCACCGGAAGTTCATAGCCTTTCTGATCCTCATCCGAGAAATTAAAGACAGCAACGATACGATCTTTTCCATCCGTTCTTTCGAACGCATAGATACAGCGCTCTTCCTGATGGCAGTCCAGCCACTGAAATCCTGCATTCTCATAATCTTTGGCAGAAAGAGCCGGAGTTGTCATATACAGATGATTCAGTTTCTGCATGAAGTGATGGAATGCATCGTGAATTGGATACTTCAGGATATCCCAGTCCTGTTCACGTTTTTCATCCCATTCACGGAGTTGTCCGATCTCATTCCCCATGAAGTTTAATTTCTTTCCAGGATGTGCATACATGTACATATAGAAGGCACGTGCCTGTGGGAATTTCTCTTCGTATTCTCCATGCATTTTCTGGGCGATGGTTGCCTTTCCGTGAACCACCTCGTCATGTGAAAGCGGAAGAAGGAAAACATCGTTATAATAGTACATCATGGAGAACGTAAGCTTGTGATAATCGCGACTTCTGTATTCCGGTGCGGTGCGGAAGTAGTCAAGTGTATCGTTCATCCAGCCCATATCCCATTTGTAATCGAATCCAAGTCCGCCCTGATCAGCAGGTTTTGTTACGCCTTCGAAAGAAGTAGAATCTTCGGCAGAGAGCATAGCTGTCGGGTGCAGTGTTTTTAATCCGCGGTTCATTTCACGAATAAAGTCTACTGCATTATTGTTGACACCTCTTGCCGGTTCACCCTGCCAGTAAATGATACGGCTGATTGCATCCATACGGATTCCGTCCACATGATATACGCTTAACCAGTAGTTCGCAGCAGACTGCAGGAAGCTTCGGACCTCGCCTCTGGAATGCATGAAGTTGCAGCTTCCCCATTCGCTGACACCAACGTCCTGATGTGGATATTCATAAAGTGAAGTTCCGTCATAATCGGCCAGTGCATAATGATCAACGGCAAAATGTACCGGCACGAAATCCATGATCACACCGATGTCGTTCTTGTGGCAGGCATCAATGAATTTCATCAGTTCTTCGGCAGTTCCATAGCGTGATGTCGGGCTGAAGAATCCAGTATTCTGATATCCCCAGGATTCGTCACACGGGTGTTCGCTGAGCGGCATGATCTCGATATAGTTATAATCATTTTCCTTAAGATAAGGGATCAGGATGTCGATCATTTCTACATAAGTGTACCAGTCGTCTGCTTTTTCAGAAGGCTTCTTAAATGAGCCGAAATGCAGTTCGTAGATATTGAGTGGTTTGTCCTTGCATACTGAACGCTTCTGCATCCATTTGCTGTCTTTGAATTTGTAATGGGACAGGTCGCGGATGATAGACGCGAAGTTCGGACGGAGTTCCATGCCGAAGCCGTAAGGATCGCAGTGCTCTACGCAGTTTCCGTCCTGTCTGTAGATGCGGTACTTGTACATCATGCCCGGCTTTGCACCTTTGGCATAACATTCCCAGAAATTTCCGTCATAAGTTTTATTAAGTTCCCATTCCTGCCAGTCGTTAAATTCCCCAATGACTGTAATGCGTGATGCAGCAGGTGCAAAGGTACGGAATGTGGTTCCGTCTTTGTCCGGGTGTGCGCCGAGAAATTCATAGGCGTCGAATATTTTTCCTGTGTAAAATCCGTAAAAATCCATATTAACCTCCGTAAAAATGCAACGTAAATAATTAACTGCCGAAAAGATAATGGACAGTAGTTGCTTTTTTGATCTATAATCATATTATAAGAGAAATGCGAGAAGGTATCCACCGACAAAACCGACGAATGGGTGGATAACCGACGAATGGGAAAAAGTGTCGGGAAAGTGAGAAAATGAAATGGATCTTAGGATTGAGAAAACAGAGCGGGGAATCAAGAATGCATTTATCGAACTGCGTTCCAGAAAACCTCTGGAAAAGATAACAGTAAAAGAATTATGTGAAAGTGCAAGGATCAATAAGTCTACCTTTTATGCACATTATAAAGATATCTACGATCTGTCAGATGCGATGGAAGAAGAAGTGGTACAGTCGATTGCGAACAGTATTCAGCATCCGGAATATCTTCTGGAGCATCCGGCAGAATTCGCAAGGGAACTTCTGATGGCCTATATATCTCAGAATTCTCTGACGGCAATATTATTTTCCGGCAGTCAGGCAAATCATTTCGCGGACAGTATTGAGCGGAGTATCAAGCAGATGATTTTTGAAAAATATCCGGAGTTTGAAGAAGATACGGCGATGAACGTGATGTTGAGTTTTTGCATTCAGGGAAGCTACCATGCTTATCAGAAGAACCGGAGCGGAGATATCATGACGGTGATCGATGTGATCGCAGGGATGACGGGAGCGGTTCGACCGATGTATGAAGAACGATTGGGGGAGAGCAGATCATGAATCTGGAACAACCATGTATCCGCATTTCAGTGCGGAATCTGGTGGAATTTATATTGAGACATGGAGACATTGACAACCGGACCGGCGGGGCAGATAAGGAGGCTATGCAGCAGGGCGGCCGGATACACCGGAAAATCCAGAGACAGCAGGGGGCAGAGTACCGTGCAGAGGTCCCGTTAAAGTATCAGATAGCGTGCGATGGATTTATCCTGAGTGTAGAAGGAAGAGCGGATGGGATCATAGAACTTCCGAAGCGTGTGGTGATCGATGAGATCAAAGGAGTATTTAAGGATTTGAAACGTCTGAAAGAACCGCAGCTTTTACATCTGGCTCAGGCAAAATGCTATGCCTATATCTATGCAGAACAGAAAAATTTGGAAGAAATCGGAGTACAGATGACGTATTGTAATTTAGATACCGAAGAAATCCGGAGATTCCAGGAGGTATATACCCGGGCAGAACTTAAGAAATGGTTCGAAGAACTTGTATCAGAATATGAAAAATGGGCAAGATACCAGATGGAATGGAGAGCAAAGAGAAATGCTTCAATCAAAACAGTGGAATTCCCATTCGAATATAGAGACGGACAGAAGAAACTGGTTGCGTCGGTATACAGGACAATTTTGAGAAAAAAGAAATTATTTATCCAGGCACCGACCGGAGTCGGCAAGACAATGGCGGCCGTATTTCCGGCGGTGAAAGCAGTCGGGGAAGAACTGGGAGAAAAGATCTTTTATCTGACGGCGAAGACGATCACCAGAACGGTGGCAAGTCAGGCATTCGAGATCCTGAGGAAGCAGGATCTGAAGATGAAAGTCATCACATTGACGGCAAAAGAAAAGATCTGTTTCTGTGAGGAAACTATCTGTAATCCGGATGCATGTCCATATGCCAAAGGACATTTTGACCGTGTAAATGCTGCTGTTTATGAACTGCTCACATCGACAGATGAGATGAGCCGGGAAGTGCTGGAAGAACAGGCAAGGAAATGGAATGTGTGTCCGTTTGAAATGGCACTGGATGTATCGCAGTGGGTAGATGCGGTTATATGTGATTATAATTACGTCTTTGATCCGAATGCACATCTGAAACGCTTTTTCGGAGACGGCGTCAAAGGAGAATATCTGTTTCTGATCGATGAGGCACACAATCTGGTCGAACGTGGGAGAACCATGTACAGCACCAGTATTTGTAAGGAAGATTTTCTGAAAATCAAAAAGCTGGTAAAATACGGAGAACCGAAACTTGTCTCGGCGTTGGAGAGCTGCAATAAGCAGCTTCTGGAGTTAAAAAGAGAATGTGACGGCTGCCAGATACTGAATAGTGTGTCACATGTGTATATTAAGCTATTGTCTTTGATGACAAAGCTGGAAGAGTTTATAGAAGACTGTAAAGATGAAGTAATACGGAAAGGGGTACTGGAGTTTTACTTTGGTATCCGTAATTTCATATATATTCATGACCGGCTGGATGAAAATTATCTGATTTATTCAGAACTAAGTGAAGAAGGAAAGTTTTACCTGCATCTGTTCTGTGTCAATCCGGCGGGATGCCTGCAGGAATATATGGGAAAAGGAAATAGTACGATATTATTTTCGGCAACATTTCTTCCAATCAATTATTATAAGAAACTGTTATCTGCGGCAAAGGATGATTATGCGATCTATGCAGAATCTCCATTTGAACAAAGCAAAAGATTACTGCTTCTGGGAAATGATGTCAGCACGAAGTATACCAGACGCGGACCGGAGATGTACCGTAAGTATGCAGAATATATGATGCGTGTGATAAAAGGAAGAACAGGAAATTATCTTGCCTTTTTCCCGTCTTACCGATTTCTGGAAGAAGTGTGGGAAGCATTCATGGAACTGCCGCAGGAACAGATTGAAGTTGCAGTACAGTCCCAATATATGACGGAGCAGGAACGGGAAGAATTCCTGAAAAAATTCGAACAGGAAAGAGCACACAGCCTGATCGGCTTCTGTGTGATGGGTGGTATTTTTTCAGAAGGAATTGATCTGACGGAAGATAAACTGATCGGGGCAATGATCATCGGGACAGGACTTCCGCAGGTTTGTCTGGAACGGGAACTTTTAAAGTATTATTTTGACCGGAAGAATCTGAATGGATTCGATTATGCTTATTTGTATCCGGGCATGAATAAGGTGCTACAGTCGGCAGGACGAGTCATCCGGACTGATCAGGACAGAGGGGTGATTGCACTTTTGGATGAACGTTTTATGGACCGGCGGTGCCAGGAGGTGTTTCCGAGGGAGTGGAATGATTTCCAGATCTGTAACAGTGAAAATATCGAAGAAAAGATAGCAGGGTTCTGGAAGGAAGAACAGATGGATAAGAGGTAAGCAGAATCAGAAAATATTATTTATAGAAAAATATATTATAGAACAATATGATAGAAAAAAATACCATGAGGGACATATGCCACATGGTATTTTATACGAAAGTAAATAAAAGTAGCTGCCACCGGTAGTTCTTTCGGGGATACTTTGGCAGGAAAAAGAGTTTGTAAACATATTAAAAATAAGATAAAAACTCCTGTGCGGCTTTGGATACCGGAACCTTCTCGTTATGCGCAATGACAAGTTCGCGTTCCGGAAGCGATTCCTTCGTCTCAACAATGAACAGAGAATCCGAATCGGCTGTCTGGGAAAGACAGAAATCCGGAATAAATGCGATTCCAAGTCCGATGCGGGCAAGGTCGATCAGAAGGTCATTACTGCTGAGTTCGATCTCCGGAACCAGATCCAGCTGATTCTGAAGAAACAGGTTGTGCAGATATTCACTGGTTGTACTCTTTCTGTCCAGCATAAGGATCGGGTAGTCCAGAAGTTCTTTGAAAGAAACCTTCTTTCCTTTTAATTCTTTAAATGCTTCATTGGCAATGAACACATCCTGGAAATCTTTGATCTTTTTCACATTCGGAACATTTCCGAGATAGGAATTCGGTGAATTGACAACGATCAGATCCACCTGCCCGGTCTCCAGGAGTTCTACGCAGCGGATCGATGTCGCATTCGTAACCTTGATATGCGCTCCCGGAAATTCCCGGTGGAAGCGTTCCAGATAAGGCACCAGGAAATAACGGCAGATCGTATCACTGGCTCCGATGTGAAGCTGTCCTCCGCGTACGCCGACATCGAGAAGCTGGCTTTCCCCACGCTTGATCAGGCTGATCGCCGGTTCGATATGGCGCAGAAGAATCTCTCCTTCGGTAGTAAGACGTACTTTCTTGGTGCTTCGGATGAATAAGGTCTGATCCAGCTTTTTCTCCAATGCCTTGATCGACTGGCTGACAGCCGACTGCGAGATAAACAACTGCTTGGAAGCTTCCGAAAAGCTTAAGGTGGAAGCTACATAGTAAAATACTTTATATAACTCATAGTTAATATCCATGATAAGTCCTCCTAATGAATCTTAACTGTATTATAAGTGAAATGAAAGAAAATTACAACCGTATTTACAATAGAAGTGTTATAATAATGAAGAACAGGAGGAAAAAAACTTGAAGAAATTAACAACGCTCATATCGGTTGTGGCCATGATGTGTGCAGTGATCGCAGCACTTGCATTCAGTATCTGGGCGGCAGTATATGGAGACAGTCATTATAGATTTTACAAAAAAGAATACCAGAAATATGAAGTGACAGAAGATCTGGATATGAACATCGACCATGTCATGTACGTGACAGAACATATGATGAACTATCTGATCGGAAAAGAAGAGAAGCTGTCAGTTGTAACAACGGTGGAAGGAAAAGAGCAGGATTTCTTCAATGAAAGAGACCGGATGCATATGCGAGATGTCAGGAATCTATTCCTGGGAGGTATTAAGGTCGGGGGAGTTTGCCTGATTGTAGCTGCAGCCATACTGACGATGTTTAAAAAGCGGGAAAAAGACTGGAAGAGACTTTTTTGCAGGGCATATTCGATCGCACTTGGTGTATGGCTGGTCATAGGTGTACTGCTTGGCATTGCTTTCAGTATAGATTTTACGACGTGTTTTACGATTTTTCATAAACTGTTTTTTACCAATAATCTATGGATATTCAATCCGGAGACTGATTATATGATCCGGATGCTGCCGGAAGGATTCTTTTCTGATATGGTGATCCGTATCAGTGAGGTATTTGGAGCGGTGCTGGTAGTGATATGGATCGTATTGTTCGTTATAAAAAAATATTATAAAAAGCCAGAGGAATCGTAAATCTGTAAAAATGGATTGACGGGAATGAAAATGATAAAGGATTAATAAGTACAGATTATAAAAGTGTTTAGATATATTAATTGTATTAAATAATGATTGTTGTGTTATACTAACAATAGAAAATGTGTAAAAATTCATTTATGGAGGATTACTTATGAGCAATGTAAAAAGAGTGTACGTGGAGAAAAAATCAGGATTTGATGTACAGGCCAAGGAGCTTAAGACTGAGATCCGCAGCTATCTTGGAATCAAAGACGTGGACAGTGTTCGTGTACTGATTCGCTACGATGTGGAAAATGTATCCGATGAGACATTTGAAAAAGCATGTAATGGCATCTTTTCTGAACCACCTGTAGATACATTATATAAAGAAGAATTTCCGGCAGAAGAAGGAAGCAGAATCTTTTCTGTAGAATTCCTTCCGGGACAGTTTGACCAGAGAGCGGATTCCGCTGTTCAGTGTATTCAGTTCATCAAAGAAGACGAGCAGCCGGTCATCCGTACCGCGACAACTTATGTGATCCATGGAGGAGAAGGCAGCTTATCAGATGAAGAATTTGAAGCAATCAAAGAACACTGCATCAATCCTGTAGATTCCAGAGAAGCACAGGGCGAAAAGCCGGAGACATTAGTTACCGTATTTGATGAGCCGGCAGATGTAAAAATCTTTGACGGATTCAAAGATATGGAAGAAAGCAAGTTAAAAGAATTATATGATTCTCTCGGACTTGCCATGACATTCAAGGACTTCCAGCATATCCAGAATTATTTTAAATCAGAAGAAGACAGAGATCCTTCCATGACAGAGATCCGCGTTCTGGATACATACTGGTCAGATCACTGCCGTCATACAACATTCTCGACAGAACTTACAGACGTTTCATTCGGCGACGGCGATTACAGAGAGCCGATGGAAGAGACTTACAAACAGTACATCGCTGATCACAGCGAGATCTTCAAAGGAAGAGAAGACAAATTTGTCTGCCTGATGGATCTTGCACTGATGGCAATGAGAAAATTAAAACGTGAAGGAAAATTACAGGATCAGGAAGAATCCGATGAGATCAATGCATGCAGTATCGTTGTGCCGATCGAAGTAGACGGTGTGGAAGAAGAGTGGCTTGTGAACTTCAAGAACGAGACACATAACCATCCGACAGAGATCGAGCCATTCGGTGGAGCTGCTACCTGCCTCGGAGGAGCCATCCGTGACCCACTGTCAGGACGTACATATGTATACCAGGCAATGCGTGTTACAGGAGCCGCTGATCCAACCGTATCTGTAAAAGATACATTAAAAGGAAAGCTTCCACAGAAGAAACTGGTTAGAGAAGCAGCACACGGATACAGCTCTTATGGTAACCAGATCGGACTGGCAACCGGAGCAGTAAAAGAGATCTATCATCCGAATTATGTTGCAAAACGTATGGAGATCGGAGCAGTACTCGGGGCAGCACCAAGACGTGCAGTCATCAGAGAAACTTCGGATCCGGGAGATATCATTATCCTTCTCGGCGGACGTACCGGACGTGACGGATGCGGTGGAGCAACCGGATCTTCCAAAGTACATACAGAAGAGTCTATCGAGACCTGTGGAGCAGAAGTACAGAAAGGTAATGCACCTACAGAAAGAAAGATCCAGAGATTATTCAGAAGAGAAGAAGTCAGCAAGCTGATTAAAAAATGTAACGACTTCGGAGCAGGCGGAGTATCTGTTGCTATCGGAGAACTTGCAGACGGACTTCAGATCGACCTTGATAAAGTACCTAAGAAATATGCCGGCCTTGACGGAACAGAGATCGCAATCTCTGAATCACAGGAACGTATGGCAGTTGTTGTAGATCCAAAAGATGTAGATGAATTTATGAAATATGCATCCGAAGAGAACCTGGAAGCAACAAAGGTGGCTGTCGTAACAGAAGATCCAAGACTGGTCCTTTCATGGAGAGGAAAAGAGATCGTAAATCTTTCACGTGCATTCCTTGATACCAACGGAGCACACCAGGAGACAACTGTAGCGGTTGATATCCCGAACAGAAAAGACAGCATCCTCGTAAGAGAAGAAGTAAAAGACGTAAGAGAAAAATGGCTTGATATGTTAAAAGACCTGAATGTATGCTCACAGAAAGGTCTGGTAGAAATGTTCGACGGATCCATCGGAGCAGCTTCTGTATTCATGCCGCATGGTGGAAAATATCAGAAGACAGAGACGCAGGCAATGGTTGCCAAGCTTCCGGTATTAACAGGAGACTGCGATACCGTAAGTATGATGAGTTACGGATTTGATCCATATCTGTCAACATGGAGCCCATATCACGGAGCAATCTATGCAGTGACAGAGTCTATCGCAAAGATCGTTGCAGCAGGTGGCGATTACAGCAAGATCCGTTTCACATTCCAGGAATATTTCCGTCGTATGACAGAAGATCCACACAGATGGAGTCAGCCGTTTGCAGCTCTTCTCGGAGCTTACAGTGCACAGCTTGGATACGGACTTCCATCCATCGGTGGAAAGGACAGTATGTCAGGAACATTCGAAGACATCGATGTACCACCGACACTGGTATCTTTCGCAGTGGACATTGCAAAAGAAAAAGACATTATCACACCGGAACTTAAGAAAGCCGGAGATAAACTGGTATGGCTTCGTATTGAGACAGATAATTACGACATTCCTGTATACGAGAAAGTTATGGATCAGTACGGTAAATTTACAGAAGATATCCACAGCGGTAAGATCGTAGCAGCTTATGCACTGGACAGACATGGTATTGCGGCAGCAGTCAGCAAGATGGCATTCGGTAACGGCATGGGTGTGAAGATCGAGCACGATGTAGACGCAAGAGACTTATTTGCACCGGCATTCGGAGATATCATCGCAGAAGTACCGGCTGATAAGGTATCTGAACTTGGAATTACTTATACTGTAATTGGTGAAGTAACAGACAGCGCAGCTATTGAATATAACGATGTGAAGATTGCGTTAGACGAAGCAGTATCTGCATGGGAAGAAACACTGGAAAAAGTATTCCCGACCAATTCCGGAGCGGAAGGACAGGATGCGAAGGTGGAGACAGGATTATATGATACATCTGATATTTATATCTGTGACCACAAGATCGCTCAGCCGACCGTATTTATCCCGGTAATGCCTGGAACAAACTGTGAATATGACAGTGCGAAAGCATTCGAAAGAGCAGGAGCAAAGGTGATCACAAAAGTATTCAGAAATATGAGTGCATCTGATATCGTTGATTCTGTAGAAGTATTTGAAAAAGCAATCGAACAGTCACAGATCATCATGTTCCCAGGTGGATTCAGTGCAGGTGACGAACCGGACGGATCAGCAAAATTCTTCGCAACAGCATTTAAGAATGCGAAGATGAAAGAAGCAGTAGAAAAATTATTGAATGAGCGTGACGGACTGGCACTTGGTATCTGTAACGGATTCCAGGCTCTGATCAAGCTTGGTCTGGTACCAAACGGAGAGATTACAGGACAGCAGCCGGATTCACCGACACTTACATACAACACGATCGGCCGCCATATCTCCAAGATGGTCTATACAAAAGTAGTAACGAACAAATCTCCATGGCTCAGAGAAGCAGAACTTGGCGGAGTATACACCAACCCTGCATCTCATGGTGAAGGAAGATTTGTTGCAAATAAAGAATGGCTGGACAAGTTATTCGCAAATGGCCAGGTTGCAACACAGTACTGTGATCCGGAAGGAAATATCACAATGAACGAAGAATGGAATGTCAACGGTTCTTACTGTGCGATCGAAGGTATTACAAGCCCGGACGGACGTGTGCTTGGTAAGATGGCGCATTCAGAAAGAAGAAACAGAAGTGTGGCAATGAACATTTACGGAGAACAGGATATGAAGATCTTCGAATCAGGAGTAAAATACTTCAAATAATGAATGTTCAGGTGTCTGAGACTTCCGGTAATGAGATGAAAATTGGCATCCTTGCATTATAATAAATGCAATTTAGAGCGCAATCTGTTTCATAAAAATGAATATAACATGAGAAAAAGCACAAAACCCTTGCAAAATCTGCAAGGGTTTTGTAAAAAGTTGCAAAAAATAATAAAAACTGTAAAAAATATCTTGCCAGATACACTTGTTTGCTTTACAATAGTAAAGGACAAAGGCGTCAGGGAAAAACAGATGGCGTAAGTCATCTGCTTTTTTTATTCCAAAGCGTGTAGAAAAAACAGCCGGCGGCTGGATCGCAGTATTTGGACAAATTGTTGGACAGGGACGCTTTTGAAAAGGATACGTATATTATTTTAGGAGGTAGAAAGCTATGTCATATGTTGATGAAGTACTGGAGAAAGTAGTAGCTAAGAATCCTGCAGAGCCAGAATTCCACCAGGCAGTAAAAGAGGTATTAGAGTCATTAAGAGTTGTTGTAGAGGCTAACGAGGAGAAATTCAGAAAAGACGCTCTTCTTGAAAGACTTGTTGAACCTGAAAGACAGATCAAATTCCGTGTTCCATGGGTAGACGATAAAGGGCAGGTTCAGGTTAATACAGGATACCGTGTACAGTTTAACAGCGCAATCGGACCATACAAAGGAGGATTACGTCTGCACCCATCTGTAAACCTTGGTATCATCAAATTCCTTGGATTTGAGCAGATCTTCAAGAACTCACTGACAGGACTTCCAATCGGCGGAGGTAAAGGTGGTTCTGACTTCGATCCTAAGGGAAAATCAGACAGAGAAGTAATGGCATTCTGCCAGAGCTTTATGACAGAACTTTGCAAATATATCGGAGCTGACACAGATGTTCCTGCAGGAGACATCGGAACAGGTGCAAGAGAGATTGGTTACATGTTCGGTCAGTACAAGAGAATCAGAGGCCTGTATGAAGGTGTTCTGACAGGAAAAGGATTAAGCTACGGCGGATCTTTAGCAAGAACAGAAGCTACAGGATATGGACTTCTCTACTTAACAGAAGAATTATTAAAGATCAACGGAAAAGACATCAAGGGAATGACAGTTGCAGTTTCCGGAGCTGGTAACGTTGCAATCTATGCAATCCAGAAAGCTCAGCAGCTTGGAGCTAAAGTTGTAACAGCAAGTGATTCTACAGGATGGGTATATGATCCGGACGGAATCGACGTTGCAGCATTAAAAGAAATCAAAGAAGTAAAACGTGCAAGACTGACAGAGTACAAGAACTACCGTCCTAATTCAGAATATCATGAGGGACGCGGTGTATGGTCTGTTAAGGTTGACCTTGCTCTTCCATGTGCTACACAGAACGAACTTCACCTTGAAGATGCAAAACAGTTAGTTGCTAACGGATGCGTAGCTGTATGCGAAGGTGCTAACATGCCTACTACATTAGAAGCAACACAGTATCTGCAGGAGAATGGTGTGATCTTTGCACCTGGTAAAGCTGCAAACGCTGGTGGTGTTGCTACATCTGCACTTGAAATGTCACAGAACAGCGAGAGACTTAGCTGGACATTTGAAGAAGTAGATGCAAAACTGAACCAGATCATGGTAAACATCTACCACAACATCGACGATGCTGCAAAACGTTATGGCAAAGAGGGCGACTATGTAGCAGGTGCTAACATCGCAGGCTTTGAGAAAGTCGTAGATGCTATGCTTGCACAGGGTGTATGCTAATACAGGATTACAAAGAGAAAAATTTTCCTGATTGGCATGTAATTTGCTTAATGAATAAGTGAAAAGGTTATGGGACAAGACGATTGTTCCATAACCTTTTTTTGAGAAAAAAAACGACTAAGAAATAATGAAAAATGCGTGACAATTCAGTAAAAGTAACGGTTTTTGAAAAGATGCTTGTAAAATTGCGGAATAAGGGCTAAACTACAATAGTATTAGACGGAGGTTAGGAAAAGCGTATGAGTAAGAAAGAAATTGTCATTGCAGATGTCGTAGACAAGTACGATAATCCAATTGCAGAGCTGGTACAGGTAGCCTGCCAGTTTTCAAGCTCACTGTATTTAGTACGGGGAAATCATCGGATTAATGCAAAAAGCATTATGGGAATTATGGCATTTAACCCGCACAATGGTGTAGAAGTTGAGATTGAAGCTGATGGAGCAGATGAGGCAGAGGCATTGACTGCCATGGAGAAATTTTTGCTCTGCATGTAACTTATAGTATATCAACAGTTTAAAAAAGCATCAGAATGTCTGATGCTTTTTTTGTTTGAGAGGAAATTCATTGCAATTTCCTCTCAAACAAGAAAGTGTGATATGTCGTTTTTTATACATATCACACCATTCTTTCATCCATTTTTACATTTTCATGTCCAAATCCATTGGCTTACACTTTTAAATTTTTCTAACAAAAGCTTCTGATACAGGTATAGCGTGCAGTGCTTCTGAGAAGAATATGTCAGCTTTCGCTGACCAGAATCACGCATCAAGTCTCACATGCGTTCGACTTGAAAATAGCTTATACAACCTGATGTTTTGCAATATAGATTGGGAAAGAATCCGCTCCCTTCAGTTCCTTTCCGGATGTGATCACCGCATTTTTATCCGTAATGATATACTCTGCCTTCACACCAGACTCTACAACCGTATCCTGCATCAGTACACAGTTTTTCACAACCGCTCCTTTTCCGATTTTCACCCCGCGGAAAAGAATACAATTTTCTAC
>ERZ894226.261-NODE-261-length-37033-cov-16.028179_pt1 | contig 37033 bp, 39 predicted proteins | sample MGYA00380294_ERZ894226 | MGnify/ENA primary metagenome ERZ894226 (study PRJEB32331, sample SAMN06328434) | human gut metagenome | biome: human gut microbiome; feature: stool | host: Homo sapiens | collected 2014-10-29 ... | reverse complement strand
ATACGGTGCTTCCGCCCCAGTCCTCCGGAATCAGTTCGTACTCGGAGAGCTCCTGTTTTACACGCTCTACGTTTGCGCCTGGTTTATCGATCTTATTGATCGCAACGATGATCTCAACGCCGGCTGCTTTTGCATGGTTGATTGCCTCAACGGTCTGCGGCATCACACCGTCGTCTGCTGCGACAACGAGAATGGCGATATCCGTTGCATTGGCTCCACGCATACGCATAGCGGTGAATGCCTCATGTCCTGGGGTATCGAGGAACGTAATCTTCTGTTTGTTGATCGAAACGGTGTATGCACCGATGTGCTGGGTAATACCGCCAGCCTCGCGGTCGGTGACATGGGTGTTCCGGATGCAGTCCAGAAGAGATGTTTTACCGTGGTCAACGTGTCCCATAACGCAGACTACCGGCGGACGCGGAACCATGTCTTTTTCATCCTCTTCGTCCTCTTTTAAGAGCTCTTCGATCACATCGACTTTCTCTTCCGGCTCAGCGATGATGTTATAATCAAGCGCGATTTCCTGTGCTTTTTCGAAGTCGATCTCATGGTTTACGGTAACCATCGTTCCTTCCATGAACAGTTTCTTTACGATGACTGCCGGCTGCATTTTCATCTTCTCAGCCAGCTCGCGGATGGTCATTTTCTCCGGCAGGGTAATCTCCTTTACCTCATCTTTCGGAGCTTCCTGTTTCGGTTTGTTGACCGGTTTCTGGAGCGCTTTCGGGAGTCTGGACTGCTGATGATGTCCCTGGTTCGGACGGTTTCCGCCTCTTCCTCTGTCTTCACTGAATTTATTTTCTCTTAAAGAATCTTTGTTTTTGTCTTTTTCTTTTCTTCCTGTAATCTATATACTTTATCCAGAACTAAATCAAAAGTACCTTTGCCATTTGGAAAGATCCGATTTCTATCATTATTACTTTTAAAACCATCTAAACTAAAAGTTATTACAAAGTCATTTACAATAAAAAAATCAATCATTTCATCTGTCAACAAAGTTCCATTAGTAGTTATAAAATATTGTGCATTATAATTTTTTTCCTTACAATATTCTACAACTTGTTTTATCAGTTTATATTGAAGTAGTGGTTCTCCTCCATAAAAAGTAATGGTGGGACCTCTTCTGAAACCATTCTCTTCCCTTTTCTTATGCAACTCCATATAATAGTCTACTGCCTTCCTTGCTATCGAAAAAGACATTTTCTTTTTACTATATCCCTTAACATGGGGATAATTATCCGAATAAATACAATATTTACATCTAATGTTGCAGTCTTCCGTTACTATCAATATTAGCTGAGATAATTGTACCTTTAACTCATCATGTTCTGATATTTCTGTGTAATTACTATCTTCCTCGTTTTTCACAAAATAACCCTGTAACATCATTTTTTTAATTTTCTGATAAAGCATATTTGCCTGGATATGGGATTTCCCATAACTTTCTTCCAATTTCCTTATAAGGTTCTTCTCGTTCATTTTTAACACATTTTGAATTGTATAGTATTCTGCCTCGTCACATGGAAATACCATTCCTGATGCATTATCAAATAAATATGTATTTCCACTTTCAGTTGTAAATTTATAAACGTCTATATTTTTTTGTTCCATATGTACTGTTAACCCTCTCTATAAAATGAGATATTATGTATTCAGAATTTAAAGTTAATATTTTAATAATTTCAGGACTGCTAAATCTAGGAAAAGAAGCCCTATTTTAATTCTCACATAAAGTTACTTATTTAATAATTTCTCTTAGAAAAGAGCTGTTCCTGCAACAGTGGAACCCAGTGTTCCAAATCCTGTTGAAGCTGCACATCCTGCTAAGCATACTGGAATACATGCTGGAGTACCCGGTCCAACCTCTTCAACAGCTACATTAGTATCTACAACAACCAATTCAACTTCATTAAGTTTTTTGTTTTCTGTCATATCAATCTCTCCTTTTTACTCTATTTATAAGGTATCTTAAAATAAGACTTCCTTTCCTATTCTTTGCTATTTATGACACATGCCCTATCCAAAAATTTTTGGCTGTCATTATATCCCATTTGTCTTGTTCTGCAGTTTAAGGCTGCCGCTTCTAAAATCACAGCTAAATTTCTCCCTGGTCGAACAGGTATATCAAAATTGATTACTTTATTACCTAATAATTCAATATAACTAATTTGATCACCAATTCGATCATAGACATCACCTGTTTTCCACTCTTTAAACGTTACTACCAATTCTATGGTTTGCGTTTCTTTAAGTGCTTGCACACCAAACATATTTTTTATATCTACAATTCCTATACCTCTTATTTCCAAATAATCTTTCACTACTTCAGGAGCTCTTCCAAATAATGTTTTTTCACTGGCTTTACATATCTCAACTGCATCATCTGCCACCATTCTGTGACCTCGTTTTATCAATTCAAGTACAGCCTCGCTTTTCCCAATTCCGCTCTCCCCTCTAATAAATACACCGACGCCATTTATATCAACAAGACAGCCATGCAGAGTTATGCTAGGCGCTAATTTTTCACCTAACCATTGTATCACCAAGCTCATAAAATCAGATGTGACCTGTGGCGTTGTAAAAATAGGAATATTCTTACTTGATGCAATTTTAATAAATTCTTTGTCAGGAATGAGATTTCTACAAAAAATATAACAAGGAGCTCCTTGATTCAATAAATTTTTATAGATTTCATGCTTTTTTTGAGTATCCATTTGCTCCAAATATGCAGTTTCTACATATCCCATAATTTGAATCCTATCATTGTCGAATAAATCTAAAAAACCCGTAATTTGTATTCCCGGACGATTTACATATCTAGTATTAACAACAACATTACTATAATCTATATCTTTATTAATCAATTTTAAATTAAAATGGTTCACTAATTTTGATAATTCACAATTTTTCTCATTCATGACTAATCACCTTTCAAAAATAAATTTTTTCTTTCAAGAACTATCCTAACATTTTTTTCTATGATACCTGTTTTTCCGAAAATCACAATTATTCTTGTCTAATTTGACGTTTTTCTTTTCTAGTTGGATTTCTCTTCTTTTAATCGTGGCATATCCATGTCCCAATTTGGCACACTTCTGCGATTGAAGGGTAATTTTACCCATGTTACAATTGATATTGCTTATAGTATTCCTATTTTTACCAGCACCTTTATCGGTGCTTTTTTTGTACCCGTAAACCTTTCGCTGACAGTAGCCAATACTTACACAGTACGTACAGCGTACTTCCCCTAAAATAAAAACGTATTGTGTGCGTACAGTGTAAGTAAAACTTCCTATTATATAGGTAATTGCGAAACAAGTTCGCAATCCTGACTAAAAAGCGGTAAGAATCCTGCAACGCAGGATTCTTAAGATGAAAAATAGGTACTTCTAAATTTGAACATGACTAAAAGACTTCCCAGATAAACTGCGAAGAAAAGATTGTATGCATATTAATAATCAGGCAATCAAAGGCTTCAAACTCCGGATGTATTGGTATTGATGAATCTTATCAGCGACAAGCACAGTAACAAGCTGGGTAATTCCTGCAAGCAGTAAATCAGCATGAAGTGTTTTCTCATTCTGTGTTTTACGATCTGCAATGCAGAAACTATCTTTGAAATGGTTGATTGACTTTTCAACATTTACACGGATCTTGTAAGTATCCTCCCATTCCTGTGAGCCGCGTTCTACACCAGGATAGGCACGAAGGTTCTTTTCAGGATAAATGTAGATCATTCGTCCGCAGGAAGAAGATGTACATGGATTGTCACAATGACATACGCGATGTTTTGACTTGTCGGCAGGATTGTATTCCCATTTCATTTTTGGACATACAAACTTCATGGTAGGAAGTTTGCTCCGCAAATGGGATCTGCTTCCTTCACGCCGCATCGGAAGTGATGGATCGTGAGGACAGCAGGGAATACCGTTTTCATTGACAGTATAGTCGGTTCCTTCCACAGAAAGCTTTGTTTTTAAAGGGATAAAAGCTTTTTGAAAGCCAATTTCTTCAAAGAGGGATTTGTAAATGTTAATGGCATCAAACGCAGCATCTCCAAGAAACGTCTTTGAATTTATTAAAGGATGTTTCTGGAAAAAGTCAATTAAAACTGGAAGAAGTGCTTTCGAATCGGCAAGGGATTTATCCTCATCCGGTGAATCTGATTTCTTCCCTACAACGATATCAGGATGTTTTTTTAGAAAGTCCTTGTTGTAGAAAGTGATGTCACGAACAATACCAAGCCCGTTCGTAATAATGCCAAATTTATAGGCGTAACAGAAATGTCCATTGATGTACATCTGCTGGATTGCCTGATTGGAAGCCGCATGAGTTGGCATAGAGCCATAAGCAGCTTTATAAGGATCATAGGAATCATCAAGGTTATGGGACTTTTTGAAAGCCTTTAGCTGCTTGATAATACGGTTGGCATATTTTGGGTTATTTTCTGTAACCCATGCTTCAATGCCAGAGGTATCAAAGATTGTCATGGAAGCAAGGGCAGGATCAAGACTTTGGCAGATCGGTTCGGTCAGATCAACAAGATGATCGAACATAGATTGTAAGTCCGATAAAAAATCCTGTTTGAAACGTGTAAATTTGGAACCATCCGGAACAACATCAAAACCGCAGAAATCACGCAGTTCCTGGGAAAATTTCAAAAATACGATCAGGAGTGTGTCCGTCGGGATTGAGAAAATACGCTGGATAAGAAGTGCCTTAAGCATTGGATAAAGCTGATGTTTGCGAGGTCTTCCGGTACTGGCGTAAAAATGAGAAATAAAAGAAACAGGAACAATTTCATCAAGGTTAATGGCTTCATCAAGAAGCGAAAGGAACTGATATTTGTCGTTGTCGAATTTATTTTGACAATCTTCAAAAATTTCTGCCAAAGTGAGCTGTTTATATGTTATCATGTAAGTATATCTCCTTTAGGTGGATTGGTTAATTAGTTTCTAGGCAATTCTATTTTACCATAAACCTTGAGGAGATATTTTATTTTAACAACAAAAAAATGCCGTATTTATGCGGCTTTTGGCGTTTCGCAAACGCCTATCATAACACATTTTGAAAGGAGATAACATTTATGGCAAACGAAACAATGAACCTGAACACCCCTATTTTAACCCTTGACTCCGATACTGTATTAGAAACTGCTCAATCAAAAGCGGATTTAATCTGGCATGACATCCAAAATGCCTATCGTACCCGAAAAATTCTCACCGGCATTCTGGGAGGTATTGAAAAGACCGAAGCCGGTAGCTTAATAGCCATTATTTACTATAAAGATTATCGGGCAGTCATCCCCATCTCGGAAATGATGATCAATCTGATCCAGGATGAAACTCATGATTACGGAGATCTCTCTCTTAGACAGAACAAAGTCCTTAATAATATGCTTGGCTGTGAAATCGACTTTGTAATCAAAGGACTGGATACCAAATCCAGAAGCATCGTTGCCAGCCGGAAAGATGCTATGCTGAAGAAACGTCAGATTTTCTATCTTGATCAGGACTCTTCCGGACAGACTAAAATCCACGAAGACCGTATTGTGCAGGCCAGAGTCATTGCCGTTGCTGAAAAAGTAGTCCGGGCAGAAATCTTTGGTGTAGAAACTTCCATCCTTGCAAGAGATCTGTCTTTTGACTGGCTGGGTGATGCCAGGGAACGATTCCAGGTAGGGGAACATATTCTGGTCCGGATCTTAACTATCCAGGGAGATTCCCCTGAAACGCTCTCCATCCATGCAGATGTAAAAAGCGTGGAAGGCAACACCAGCAAAGAAAATCTGAAAAATTGTCGGGTACAGGGAAAATATGCCGGAACGGTGGAAGACATCCACAAAGGAACGGTTTTTGTCCGGCTAGAATTGGGCGTCAACGCCATTGCTCACAGTTGCTACGACAGCCGCACCGTTGGGAAGAAAGATAAGGTGTCCTTTGTTGTGACACATATTGATGAAGAACGGAATGTTGCTGTTGGCATCATTACACGAATTATTAAACAGAATTTATAATCCAGGCATAACACCTCTTATGAACAAGAACATAGCACTTTCAAAATCTTACTTTGATGGTGCTATGTTCTCATATAAACTTATTTTCATTCGATATATACTTCATTTCTTTATCCAAACTCAAAAGGAATTTGACAACTTCCTCTATCTCTGATAGAATGAAAATAGAAAAAGGCACTACCGATAAGCGGTTAGTCCAAAGATATATGTATACTTTTTTAAAAAGTAACCGTTTCCTTGGCCGGGGCGGTTACTTTTTTGTATGATCTATGTATGCAATCAAAATCGATACTACGATACCAAGTATCATCAGTACGATGGAGAGCAGTTCAAAATCAGTCATAAAGTTTGCCCTCCTTTCCCAGATTTCCCATAAAGGATTTCTATGTAATCAGAGGGTCCAGTCCCTCTGTTGAAGGACTAACCGCCTACCGTTTTCAAGTAGTGCCCACAATCATTTTACCAGAGTTGTTTTGTTTTGACAAGATATAGCCTTTTTTATCTTGCAATCCTTATATAGTAAAATGGCATACTCGAAAACTTTGGATAAATTTTAATGTTAGGAATAAGCTTTACTGAACCCGCAAATTATCCATTATTTGACATTGTATCTAAAGCTCCAAGCAATGCATAAGCATACTTTTCATCCAGAACAGTATATATCTTTTTATTAACTCCCAAAATCCAAAATAACACAAAGGATATATCTATTATAAGTACCCCCATATTTAATGAAGAATAAAAAAATTCTTTCATATTTATGGGTAACGAAATTGTTATAAGAATAATTATGGCAATAATAGAAAAAATAATCCCAATTATTTTTAAACTTAATAAGTTTTTATAAAATCCCCATAACATATTTTCTTCTTGAACAAGTCTATTCTCTCGTGTATTGTTACGCAACCATTGAATGGCACTGGCACATGCTTCCTTAAATTCATTGCTATTTGTTGGCGTGTCAAAAATACTAAATCCTTCATCCATTAAGCTAAGTTTTCTATAATAACGCTTTTTAGTGCAAGCATTTATATGCCCATCTTCCAAATAAAGATATTTAGCAGTCGTATTTCCATATATCTTATCTTTTTGTATATATCGTTGGAGTGCAAAAAGGTAATTAGAAAATGCACATAAAATAGCAATAAATACAACTGAAAAACTAAAACTACGAACCGGCTCATACATTGCGTACAATGTCAAAATAACAGGTGATATAATAATAATATATACAGACAGTCTCGCTCGTATATTATAAACATCAAATATTTTTATATTCATAGTCCTTCCCTCATAAGTGTTGAAAACATTTTTCTATTCTTTCCATAACTTCCAACTTGGAACAATTATAGAAATCAATTTCTGATTCTGTTATGTCAAATTCAAAACCATAGTCCTTTCCCCTATAACAATATGACAACTCATTTTCTGCAGTAGAGACAAACCATACTTTATCATTTTTCTTAAATCTTTTTAATTTACTTGCATAACAAGTAATCAACACTATAGTTCCTTCCTCAATATTTCTAATATTACTCTTTAAATATTTTCTAACCTGATCATAATGTCCCACAATAAATATTACAGAAAATTCCGCAGTGCCCAAAGGCACTAGCGGAATAAAACCATCAACCGGGTTCTGTGGTATAAAATAAAGTTGAAATATATCATAGAGGTATTTCTGTCTGGCTGCAATTTCTTTGCTTTGATTTTCAGCAATCAAATATCTCACTTTTAATCACCTCTATAGTATGAACGAACCGGTGCATTAATTAGTCCGACTGAATTGGAAGAACATTCCTGATCTCCTTTCAGGGTATTCTTAATATTATATCCCTGTACTGGTAAATCATCTGAACCACCATTGCTGTTACCTGTATTATCCGATACATAATACGTTATACCTACAGAGCCCTTCTGTTCAAATATTCTATCAGCCTGCTCTTTCTTACCATGATGCGGTAACTGAATTAAACTAAAACCAGAAAGTTTATTCTTGATTGCTTCATAACTACTATCTCCACATAGCAACAGATTCTTAGTTCCAACAATAACCTTCACCTGAGTACTGACAGCATTTACAATCGTTTCTTTATCAATTGTATCTCCTTGCCTATTATCAATACGCTTAGCCACAGCATCTAATGCATACTCTTTATCTGGTCCTATAATACTAATTCCATTGCATATAAATGTATCACTGAAAATATCCTTTAGCACCACTTTGCCAGAGAGTGAATAAATGTTTGCAAATATTTCTGAAATCCTTCTTGTTAATGAATCTCTCGTAATACGCTTATCATTTATTTTCTCTAACAGATCATCCTTATATTTTAATAATAGAAGTGTATACACATCTGATATTTTCCCTGCCTCTATAAGATACGGAATTCCATCGAAATGATCCGCATCATTGTGAGAAAGTACCAATTTGGCTTTTGAGTAATGGTGTTTATCCATATAATCGATTACTCGATTTGCATGTTCTTCACACCCACAGTCATAAATAACTAATTCACTGTTCGTGTCAATGAGAATACAGTCTCCCTTATTTTCTCCTGAGTCCTTGTAACCTTGTGATGATAAAAAAATTACTTTCATATACTACTATCCCTTTCTTAAAATATTATGTGCAAAATCAATAAGTTCCTACGGGCGGCCTCCCAATTAATCCGAAAGTAGCACTCACCACTTCCGTCTGCTAACAAAAAGATACCACCTATCCAAGAATATGTCAATTCTGTTTTTTAAGTTTAAACGATTTTTTCGTTTTAACAACACCTCTTTCTGTGTGATATACTAATTTTATGCATTTTTAAAATTGACAAATTCGTTTTTTCAATATATTATATAGACATATGAGGTGACAAACAATGTTAATAAAATTTTCATTAGCGAACTTTTTATCTTTTAACCAAATGCAAACCTTTTCCATGGAAGCTGGCAAAGCACGAAAAAATTCTAAGCGAGTATACAAAGATAAACATATTAAATTAACGAAATGTGAAGCGATCTTTGGAGCAAATGCCTCTGGAAAGTCTAACTTAATAGAGGCTTTTCAATTTGTTCAGGACATGGTTATAAATGGTTTACCAAATGGATTTACAAATAAATACTTTAGGCAGGAGCCTTGCAACCAATCGCTTCCTTCTTCATTTGAGGTCGAATTACTTCTAGGAAACAAGCATATTGTTTATGGATTTTCTGTCCTACTTAAAACAGGCTCGATTCAAAGAGAATATCTTTATGAAATAACACCAACAAATGTCCAACGACAAATTTTTTGCCGTAATCTTTTAGATGGTACCTTTTTTGTTGGTGACTATTTCAAAGCTACTTCTGGAATTGAAAAATTAAACATATACGGTGAAGATAGCATAGCTGATTCTGAGCTACTCTTTCTTTCAATCATTAATCATGGAAAGGCTAGAATGTATGAAGATAATCCTGAACTTAGAATTCTTCGTAAAGTATATGTTTGGTTTGGGAGTTTACTAACCGTAAGTAACCCCGACAGCATCCTTACTGGATATCCTTATTTTTCACATTCAAACCTGAACGAAATTGCTAATCTTTTAAATGCTCTTGGAACAGGTATAAGTGATTTAAAAATAGTAGAGGTCCCTGTAGATGTTATTAAAAATAAAATCCCAGAAGAATTATTCAACAAAGTTATTTCGGATCTGGAGAAAGACAAAGCAGGAAATGAAAAGCATGACCCTTCCATCATGCTCCGATCTTATAAAGAATTTTATACTTTTGAGTTAGATGAAAATAATAATCTTGTAATCAAAACAATTGAATTTAGCCATGAAAAAAAATCTATCTATTTTAATTTAAAAGAAGAATCCGATGGTACTGCACGTTTATTGGATTTAATAGAAATTCTTCTTAAAATTTCTGATAGACGTACTTTTGTTATTGATGAAATGGATCGATGCCTCCATCCCATTATGACGACTAGAATAATTGAACTATTCCTCAAAATGGCAGAAGAAAGAAACACCCAACTAATTATTACAAGCCATGAATCACGCTTGTTAGCAGCAGAAATTCTTCGTAACGATGAAATATGTTTTGTTATAAAAAATGATAAAGGAGAATCTATCCTCAATCCATTAGAAAAATATCAATTACGAGCAGATAAAAAAGTATATGCAGCTATGTTCGATGGAACCTTAGAAGATGTACTTCCTTCTTATGACGAACATAAAATACAGAATATCTTAGAAAAAGATAGAAAGTAGAAAATGTCAAAGGACTATTATAACAGAATATGTCCTTTGGCATTTCTTCATATTAGCCTTTTTCAGTAATTTATCACACATCTTCTTCTGTCACATTTCTTTCCTCATCTTGGCTCAACTTGGCACACTTCTGCGATTTACAGGGAAATCTACCCATGTTAGAATGATACTGTCAAAATTATATGTAGCGAAAACGCAGCTTTCCAGAGAATGCCTCTTCTCTGGTGCAAGCTGCGTTTTTTAGTGCATGGAAAGGAGTATCATAACTAAATATGGAATAAGCGTTCCTCCGTATTGACCGGACTGAAGCTTTTATGAGGCAGGAAAACTATAAGCCAGGGCAAAGTGAAAGATCTCACTTTGCCCTCTTTTTATGAAGGAGGTTCATTTACTTGAAAAACCATGTACACAAAGAAGCCCCACCGGGCATGAAACATCATCGGAACTATGGCAAATATCTCTATACTGCCTTCCTCGTTTTCACACTGATTGCCTGTAATGTACAACCAGTTATGGCTGCTACCATCTGGGACAAAGCTTCAGAAATCATGAAAGATGTATATAACCAGATTATCCTGATTTCCACCATTGCGGCTGTTGTAACTGCATCGGTTGCTTTGCTTTTGATGAATTTTTCCAAATCTGGAAAAACCGTGGATGAATCCAGGGCATGGCTCAAACGAATCATCATTACATGGGCGATTCTCAATGGTCTGGGATTTATCATGGCTTACATCACTCCGTTCTTTGCCGGCGGTCAGTGGAATGGATAATGCAGATAAGGAGGTGGCTCTGTCATGGGAATACTTGACGGAATTGTAGAATGGATTGCCGAACAGGTCATGAACATTCTGGATTTGATTACTACTTCTGTTCTGGGTGCACTGGGATGTTCCATGGATACTTTTCTCCGGTATTTTCCAGCAGCGGAAACAATGTACCAGATTTTTCTGGCACTGGCTATCGGACTCATCCTTTTAAACTGGGTTTGGCAACTTTTTAAGAATTATTTTATGGGGACAGGGATTGACGCTGAAGATCCAATCAAATTATCACTGCGGACATTTATGTTCCTTTTCCTGACATTCTATGCCAAGGACATCGTGGATCTTCTATTGAATATTGCAGGAACCCCGTATAGCTGGATTCTGACTGAAGATCTTCCACCACTGGAATTTGCCAAATTCAATTCTGTGATCACAGTAATCCTGGGGGTATGTGCCAACGGTGCTGTTGCCATTGTTGCCCTCATACTGGTACTGATCCTTGCCTGGAATTACATCAAGCTGCTTTTTGAAGCTGCGGAACGTTACATACTGCTTGGAGTTCTGGTCTACACCGCACCTGTTGCGTTTTCCACGGGTGCTTCCCAGGCTACCGGAAATATTTTTAAGAGCTGGTGCCGTATGCTCGGCGGACAGTTCTTTTTGCTTTTAATGAACGCCTGGTGTTTGCGGCTGTTTACTTCCATGGTCGGAACATTCCTTGCAAACCCTTTATCACTCTAGGAAGGAGGAGATTATGAAACATAAGAAAACACTGCTCTGCAGCCTGCTATTGATTTCTTGTCTGATTCTTGTAACTTCCATGCCGGTCTTTGCCGCTGAACTTACAGAAGCAGAGGTACAGCAAGCTGTAGATGCACAGGGAAAAGAAACGGTCACCGGTAATGTCTTTATCTGGTTTCTGTGTGCCATTGCTTTTTTGAAGGTTTCTCAAAAGATTGACAGCTTTATGGCAAGTCTGGGAGTCAATGTTGGAAATACTGGTGGAAATATGATGGCTGAACTTTTAATCGCCGGAAGAGGTCTTGCAAGTTCCTTTCGAGGGCATGGAGGTGGAAGCCATAGTAGTTCCCATTCTTCCTCTCCTGGAAGTGCTGCAGTACAAAGTTCTTTCCTTTCCGGAGGATTAGCCGGAGCCGTTGGAAGGCAGACAGAGCGTTCTGCGGTAAATGCAGCCACCGGATATACCGAAGGACCAAGTATCGGAAATGCACTCTATCAGTCTTCCCTTGAAAAGGGCGGAGATTTTGCCAATAACGTTATCAGCAATATTGCTCAAGGAAACTATGGTCAAGTTGGCTCGATCAAAGGTGATGGGGCTGTTTCTGCATTTCAATCCTACATGGGAATTCAAAATGAAGATAAAACGGATCATTCCTATACCAATGTTGAGATTGGCGGCGGCAGGATAACAGGAGTTGAGTCCGGTTCCAATGGGGACAGCCGGGAATTTGCTATGTACCATGCCGATCAATATACGGCTCCTACCCAGGGAACCTATGAAACTGTTCAATCTGTAGACGGAGCTACCTGGTACAAACAGTATGCTGAAAATACGGTATCCAAAATTCCTTATGATGCTGGCGATGGAAAGATAGCCTACAACGAATCCATTGTCCAAAAGCTTCCCCCTACTCCTCCAAGAAAGGATCGGATTTAGTGATGGATACAGAACGCTCTGGACTTGACGAAGCAATGGATGTAGGCTCCAGTACCATTTCTCATCTAAAGTCCTTAAAAACAGCAGCCACTTTCTCCAAAGCAGGATATGGTGCAGCCCTTGGCGGGCCTTTTTCAGCAGCGATTGGCGCAGTCATAGCCAACCGGAATCAGTTCGCTAAAATTCTTCTTGTTATTCTCGCCATACTGTTGCTTCCGGTTTTATTTATTGTGATGCTCCCTGGCCTGATCTTTGGAAGTCTGACCGACCAAAGCGATGTGCTAAACAGCAACTCTATGATCAGTGAAAACATCCGTGCTTCCCGTGAAGCCATCGTTGAAGTGTTAGAAGAAAGCCATGAAGACATTCTGGCAGAGATCCATGCAGCAATTTCCCGTCTTCCACAAGGTGTCTACCATAATAGAGGTCGGATGCGCTACCCCAATTGCGTAAGACAACTGAATTTCACATTTTTTTGCCAGACCTGCAGCCACAATATTCTTCGCAACATAACGAGCAGCATAAGATGCAGAACGATCTACTTTCGTACAGTCTTTTCCAGAAAAAGCCCCGCCGCCATGCCGTGCCATACCACCATAGGTATCTACAATAATCTTGCGTCCTGTTACACCACTATCGCCGTGAGGACCACCGATGACAAAACGCCCTGTTGGATTGATGAAAAATTTTGTATTCTCATCTACCAGTTCTGTTGGAATAATCGGTTCCAATACATATTTTTTTATATCTTCGTGGATCTGCTCCTGTGTCACATCTGGATCATGCTGTGTTGACAGAACCACTGCATCCAACCGGTGCGGAATACCTGCTTCGTCATATTCTACAGTAACCTGACTCTTACCGTCCGGTCTTAAATAATTCAACAAACCATCTTTACGGACCTGAGTAAGCTGCCGAGTCAATTTGTGTGCCAGTGAAATTGGATATGGCATAAATTCATTCGTTTCCTCACATGCGTAACCAAACATCATACCCTGATCCCCAGCACCAATTGCATCAAGCTCTTCTTCCGACATTTTGTGTTCTTTTGCTTCCAATGCCTTATTCACGCCCAAAGCAATATCTGCTGACTGCTCATCAATTGCCGTTAAGACGGCACAGGTATGTGCATCAAATCCATAGTCACCATTATTATAACCAATTTCTTTGATCGTTTCTCTGACCACCTGCTGCATATCTATATACGCATTGGTCGTGATTTCTCCCATCACTAATACCATACCCGTTGTAATTGCAGTCTCACAGGCCACTCTGCTCATCGGATCCTTCTCCATAAGAGCATCCAATATGGCGTCTGATATGGCATCACAAATTTTGTCCGGATGCCCTTCTGTTACTGATTCTGAGGTAAATAATCTTTTCTCCATAGTAAATTCTCCTTTGTATCAATATTTCATATTTGTCAATAACATAAAATATCTTTACTATGATTACTATATTTTTTGTCTACATTGTACTTTTTTCTGTCCGGTTGGTTTTATCTTTAAACCAAATAACTTTTCTATTCTTCTACGAAATAACATATCCGTCTGATTAATTCTGGAATATTAACAGGACTGGTTATATAATCGCTTACACCTTCATGGCGATATTGATATTCTAAAGATAAATCTTTATTATCAGTGAATATAAAAAACGGCAACTCTCTGAATCTTGGATTCCTCATGTCCTTAAAAATCCCTGCTACTTTTCGCATAGAATGAAGAAAATCCATAGCAATTCCATCCTCCATAAACAAATCACACAGAATCAATTCAATATCCCGATGTTCTAATAATTTATTTTTTGCCTCTCCTATGCTTTCCGCTGTAATAGTATATACACCTTTTTTTAGTAGCTCTGTCTGCATCACGCTAGATGTTTCTGAATTTTTCTTTACAAGAAGTATTTTATGAAAGGCTGCACCTTCCCCACATGATTCCTTATATGCATACTCTAAAAGAGTTTCCTTAACTAACTCTGAGCTAAGCTTATTCATGCACAAATTTGCACCTTTCTCTAATGCCCTTGTTTCATATTCTTCCTTTTCATGACATGACAAAAAAAGAAATGGTACTTGAATTTTTTTTAAACGCATTATCTCCAATAATTTAAAACCATCCCCATCCGGCAAATCTAAGTCAGAGGTTATATATAATAGTTCCTTTTCTTCTATAATATGTGAGGCATCTTCTACAGAACACGCTGTTATTACTTCATAGCCTTTTCGCTGCAAAAAATTTTTTAATAACCATATATAGTTACTATCATCATCAACTAATAATATTTTTTTCATATTGAATCTCCTGCTTCATTTTTATTATTCCAAAATATCCCAATATTTGCGTTTCATTATTATAGCTCTCTGTATTTATATTTTCTCATGCAATTATTGCTAAAATATAACCAATAAAGCAAAAAAGAAGCATAACACAATGCTTCTTTTTCTACATCTATTAACTCTTTTCTATAATTTCCGTGTAATCCTGTATTTGTCCGCCCAAAAGCCTCTTACCTAGAATCACCCAGGTCTCCCTATTATACCGATCCAAGCTTCTATAAAGCCTCATAATCTCAGATTTTACATCTTCTTCCTTTTCATTTAATTCATTTCTTAAAATATACTCAATAGATACTTTAAACACCCTAGACATTTTTGCCAATATATCGGCAGGTACATTCAAATCCGATTTTTCATATTTACTAATTGTTTGTTGACTTACTCCAAGTATCTCACCAAGCGCACTTTGGCTAAGTCCTATCTTTTTTCTGAGTTCCGCAATTCGATTCACCTGTCTCACCTCCAATACATCAATATTACACTCTTTCACGCCTTGTATTCACTTTTATTAGTGGTATATTTACTACTATTCGTTGTATTTTAGTTGTAACCACTAACTCCCATTTAAGCAAGATTTATGGCGTTCTAAGCAAAAAATCTATATTTTCTAGTATATTTACTTAAAATAAAGGTAACGTCAAGTAAGCAATCAAAACCGAGTCAAAAGAAAATTTCAATCGAACCTTAAAAATTGCAGTTATGGATAAACCAATACCGGAGACGCCGCCCAAACCTATCCCCGCCAAAAGGCAAAAATGCCATCACCATTTCTGCTAGAAATAGCATTTGACACTACAAAATAAATTAGGGAGGTATTCACATGAAACATATTTTAATTGTAGAAGATGATACTATACTGAACGAAACACTGTCCTTCAATCTACAACAAAAAGGATATATTACTCAATCTGCCCAAAACCAAAAAGAAGCTTTAATAAAATTAAAAAGTGTACTCTTTGACGCGGTTCTTCTTGATGTTTCTTTGCCGGATGGTAATGGTTTCTCTATATGCCGTAACATACGTCAAACTATCAATTTAAACACAGCGATTATCTTTTTAACTGCAGATGATATCGAACAAGATATCCTTAAAGGATACAATTTAGGTGCTGATGACTATATAACAAAACCCTTTTCTATTCTTATATTAGAAAAAAAATTGAACGCTATCCTTAATCGAATTGAGTTACATGAACCTTCCAAAACATATTCAGACCATCGGCTCCAGTTAAATTTCTCTTCATATACTGCATACGTTGAGAATAAACTTGTCGAATTCACACCGCTTGAATTTCAACTTTTGGAACTATTGATTCAAAACAAAGGTCACATTGTTACCCGCCAACGTATTCTGGATGTTATTTGGGATAAGAGAGGAAATTATGTAGATGAATCATCACTAAATAGCATGATCTGTAGAATTAGAAATCGAATTGATACTAAAGAATTTCATTATATAAAAACCATTTACGGAACTGGATATATGTGGATGAATCAATGATAGGGAGGAAATTTCGAGAGACTATGAATAAATTAAACATCTTGTTACCTTTAGTACTTTGTTTAATCAATTTTATATGTATTTGTTTCACATATAGAATTTCACCAATATGTACATTAATGTTACTCCTTTGCCAAATAAGTTTTTTTTTCAGTGGAACTTTATACTACTTTGCACACAAAAAAGCCATGCAAAAAATATTCAAAGATCTTCTTATATACATGGATCAGATGATAGATGGTTATACTATTGACGAGCAGGAAACCTTGGAAGATACTTTCATCTCCCAAGTGTACCATAAACTATACAAACTGTATAACATATTGCAGTCAAAACAACAGAGGATAGAAGCAGAAAGAGATAAACTTCAATCCTTTATATCCGATATTTCCCACCAAATTAAAACTCCTTTAACTAATCTAAATCTAGTACTAGAAACCCTTGTTCAACAAGATATATCAGATAGTAAAAAAATAACTTACTTAAATATTCAAAAAAAGCAACTTCAAAAATTGAATTTTTTGATTCATACGCTTTTGAAATCTTCCCAATTAGAGAATGGTATTATACACTTACATCGTGAATACCTTCCAATTAACAATACCATACTTTCTTCCATAGAAGAAATACTTTTATCTGCTGATAAAAAAAATATAAACATCACTTATAATAATTCAAAAGATTACTTAATCCCGCATGATAGCAGGTGGCTAAGTGAGGCTATTTTTAATATTTTAGATAATTCAATTAAATATACTCCTACAAACGGAGAAATTTCTATATCAATATTTAACACTGAAGATCAACTTGGCATATGTATTTCTGATACAGGTATAGGTATATCTAAATATAATTTAAACAATATATTTAATCGCTTTTGGCGTGAAAACCGAATTGTAACAGATGGTAATGGCTTAGGTCTATATTTATTTAAAGAAATAATCTCTTTGCATGATGGATATATAATTGTAGAATCAGAAAAAACCGCGGCACTACCACCAAAATTTTTCTTCCATTTCATTATAATAAATAAAAATTATAGGTAACGACATTCAAGTCTCCTTTTTCTCAAGGAATACATAATTATTTTCTCCAATCTAACAATAACTGGGAAACAAGTAATATAAATTTGTTTTCCCAGTTATAATTAATTGTGTTCTTTATGTCGAAAATTAATCTATATCACTTATTTGAGATACCAAGGAATGCTTTTGAGCATTGCTAATACACCAAGCAGCTAATATAAATTCTAATACAACCAAAACTAATATATACATTAACATTTCCGTCATCGGAAACTTATATATCATAATACCTCCTCCGAGCAAGTTCCCCAAATATTTACATAATAATACCGATATCGGTATACCAATTAACAAAATAATAGTAAAACTTACAACGATATAGCTTATTCCCTCTATAATAAAAATATGGTAGAGTTGACTATTTGTTAATCCTATTGAACGCATAACAGCAATTTCCTTTTTCCTTGAAATCTGATTAGAAAGTGTCATATTAATCAAATTGACTACCCCAAACGCAAATATCAACCATGATATAGCTTGTATTCCCCCAAATAACAATTTCATCTGGTTCTCAAAATATTCTACTTCCTCTTCAAATGAGCAAATTGATACCCCTGACAAAGCTGTTTTAATGCAATTTGCTAAATTACCAGTAACATTTTGTATCTTCTTTGAATCAACAAGTATTTCCCATGTATAGGAATAATTTTTAATATCGGAAAGCATTGTCCCTGTATCTGCCAATTCTTCAGTAATTAAAATATAACTGTCATCTGCTACAGAAGTTCCATTTGATGTTCCTATATAACTACCATCATAAATTCCTGTAACTGTTACTGGTATTTTTCTATCATTATAGGTAATATTTATAGTTTCACCTATACTTATAAATTCTATGGTATCTGATATCAAAATTTCTGATTTTGAACATGGAAATTTCCCTGAGATTAAATGCTCTTTAATAAAAGCAGAATTCTCTTCTTTTGAATCTTCCGAAATCACATCACATAATATACCTTCATTCTCTACCCCATTAGCAACAAAAGAAACTTCTCCTATTGTATTACGAAGTTTAATAACACTCTCTACACCATCTATTGCTAAAATTTTTTGTCTCAATTCTTCGTTTAATGGATTTTCTTTTATCTGCTCTGCTACTTTTAAATGTTCATCATTCAAATAAATTCTAAACTTACCTCCATTTGCAAAAACCTTAGTTTTTACCTGTGATTCTGCTGAATAACTTACCAATAATGACGCCGACACTAACAATAGTATTCCTCCAAATGCCAAAGAAAAGATTGTGCTAATTGTTCTCTTCTTGTCTCGACCTAAATTTATTTTCGCTATATTCGATGGTGTAATCCTTTGTCTAAATTTTTTCCTATTCAAATCTTCATTTTTAAATGGAACAAATCTTATCGCTTCTAGTGGCGATGTATTTGCTGCTATTTTTACTGGTTTGCGAATAGAACACCGTACCATTATCATGCAAATAATAGCCACACAAACTGATATTACTAATGTTCCTATTATAACTTCTGGCTCTGCTTTTACACCCCCTATTAGCATTCCAAAAAAGTCCCCAAGAAGAATACCTATCGGCATTCCTATAAATGTTAATTTTTCACCTTCTTTTTTCACAATCTCCTTAATCTGTTTTTGAGTCGCTCCCACCGTTCTTAATTGACCATAGTACCGAATTTTTTCACTAATAGAAATCCTAAAAATACTCTGTATTACAGTTATTCCTGCTATAAGCACTACAACTGCCAATAAAATGAACGGAATATAATCTATTATAGACTGGTTACGTTTTGAATTTAAATACAAAAAACTATATTCATAATCCAAATGGTACTCCTGACTAATCGAAGACGCTATCTTTTCTACATCCTCTTTACTCATCATATTAACATTTCTAAAGTGTGCATATACCTGATATCCATTTTCTTGGTATCCTTTCTCTTGTGTTATAAATTGATCTCCTACAAGAAAAATATACGTATTATTGTCTCGATTTTCAAATTTGAGAATAGCTGATATTAAAAAATTATGTGTTTCATTACCAACATCCATTGAAATCTTATCCCCTATTTTGCTGTCTGGTGCATATTTTTTTAAGTATTGCTCACTAACAGCTATTTCGTTTTTTTTACTGGGTAACTTTCCTTGTTCTATATGAAATTGTTTTCTGGAAATATAAAGAGCATCTTCATCCATATAAGAAAAAGCCATACTTTTTCCATCACTATTTTTCCATGTCCCCCATGAGTATGTTACACCTACTCGTTCTATTTCGGATTGTTTTCTTAACAACTTTATACTATTTTTATCAACATTATGATACATTACTTCAAAAGTATCTTCCGATAACACTTTCTGTCTTTGAGAAGATGCAAATATTCCAACTCCACACATGGAAATCAAAAAAGTTGCCAATATAATAGAAATAATAACCATAATATTTCTGCGTCTTTCTGTCTTCAAACTACTGTTCGCCAATCTTTTTACAATCTTCTTACTATTTATTCTTAATATTCTATCCATAAGTTTGCTCCTTATCATTCCACAATTCTTCCATCTTCAATTCTAATAATCCTATCAGCTAACTGTGCAATCTCATTATTATGTGTAATCATAACAATAGTCTGATTGAATTTTTCTCCAGTTCGTTTTAATAAACCAAGCACATCTGCGCTTGATTTGCTGTCTAAATTTCCTGTCGGTTCATCAGCCAATACAATTGCAGGTTTTGCTATCAATGCTCTAGCGATTGCAACTCTTTGTTGCTGTCCTCCTGACAATTTATTTGGCATAGAATCAATTTTATCTTTTAATGATAACATTTCTATTATTTCATCTAAAAAAATATGATCAACCTCTCCGCCATCTAATTCCACAGGTAACACTATATTTTCGTAAACACTTAAAGATGGTAGTAAATTATAATTTTGAAATATAAATCCAATATTTCTACGACGAAATATTGTTATTTCATTATCATTCATTCTACTTAACATTTTTCCACTGATATATATTTCGCCTGATGTAGGTACATCAAGTCCCCCTATCATATGTAGCAGCGTTGATTTTCCTGAACCCGATGTTCCAACAATTGTTATAAATTCTCCTTGCTCCACCTTTAAATTAATTCCATTAATTGCTCTTACTATATTAGGTTCCTCTCCATAATATTTTTTTAAATTTTTAACCTCTAAAATATACATTGTAAATCCTCCTCTTATTTAATGCTATTTTCTATATTATAAAAAACAAATCTTGACAGAATATTATTATAAAAATCATTTGATAATTACTTCCTAGTAGATATCTTTTTAGTCAAAAAAAAGGTTAAATTAAGCAAAATTTCTTACCTCTTTTATTATATTATTTTAAAATAGAAACATAAATAAAGGAGGTGAATATAATGAAAGAAGATGAATTACTGATTGAAGAAGTAAATATCTACACATCATCCTGCAACGAAATTCGCTATGATTGCTTAACGGATTGTATTGATGGCAGTGCATGGCTCTCGACTCTTGAATAAGCAATAAAAAATCGTCTCATAAGATCACAATTTACCTGTTCTTAAAGACGATTTTTTATTACTTGATAATACTAATGTATCAATACTTTCTAACTTGTGTAGGTTGCTAAGAAAAACATATTGTCGTTTCAAATCCATATATTCCCTCTTAGCAACCCTTCGCTTGTTCTTGTGTTAGCCTTTACTCAAATGGATTAATAAAGGCACTTCCGTTTGGAAGACAGTCTGTCAGGCATACATAACGAATATATCCGCAGCCAGCATATACGTTAACCTCTTCCTCTTTTAATTCTTCCTCTCTTCTTAATTCTTCATTCATGATAAACAACTCCTTTCTACTAAAAAGATGTATTTATTTGGTACAAGTAAATAATACTATTTTCCTGATATTTTGTGATAAATAATGTATAAATCGCCCTTTTTCTTTTCTATATGTACTTAATAATCTTAGGTATAAAAGTATACACAATTAATCTTTGATATCCGCCTTGAGACTTTTTAAAAATTTTATGTACTCATTTAATTTTTCCTTTTTGCTATCTGACTCCCTTTTATAAAAAAGCTGATAATCAATTAAGCGTTTAAGTAAATAGCAATTATTATCATTTACTTTACTAGAAACAGGACACTTTCCAGCACATAAATATCTATATTCGCACTTTTGGCACACGGTCTTATTATCAACACAAAATGCTGTTTTTATTTCGTCTTTTTCCAACATCTCAAGAAGTGTCTGTCCAATTGTTTCTGATGTATCTACCTGTATGTTACCTATTCTAAAATTTTCATTTTCCAAACACTGGCACATATAAACATTACCTTCTGGAAAAATCGCCATAACCTTGCCATATCCACCACAAGATTTTTTAACCTGCAATATTGACTCAGTCATATTAAATAACTTCTTTTCCTCATATCCATGTGCGTAAATGTATTCTAATATTTCTAAATTCATCTCCAATTTATCAGATTCCGTAAGAATATCTTCTCTATTTTTCCCTCTTCCGACTGGAGCTACAAAGTTCAAAAGAACCTCAACATCATACTCTGCTGCTATATCAAGCAATCTAAACAAATCCTCCTTATTTTGTCTATCATAAATGAAACTTAGAACCACCTTAATTCCTGTTTTTATACAATATTCAATATTTTTTCTTAGTTTTATTATTCTATTAGGCGATTCAAACATATGCTTTGTACTAAAATTTATTTCATTTATTTGAGAACTTAAAAATTCCAATTTCGTTTCATCAACTGCCAAACCATTACTTTGCAGAATAATAGGGCATTTTACTTTCTTTCGTATATTGCCTACTATATCAACAATATCCTTTTTAACAAACGGTTCTCCACCTGTAATAACCACTTTATGTGGTGAAATATAGCTTAAAAATGGAATAATACGTTCATTAACACTTTCGAGTGTGAATTCTTTGTTTATCTTCATATTTTGATTAGCATTAATAGCACAAAAATCACAATTCATATTGCACTGACGTGTCACCATCAGATATAACGTATTTATTTTTTCACGCTTCGCATCAATTTTTCTCTGAAACTCTGCTTGCTTACTCCATATAGGATAAATTTTATCATTTGTCTCTTTCAAATTTAAAGTATCTGCAATCCTTTTACTTACTATTAAACATACTTTAGATTCAGGATCAACTAATGCCGCTTTATCATCACATCTTATAATTGTAAAATCTGGTAATTGACTATTTTTCATAAATTCTTTTCCCTTTCAGTTCTTCTCCCATTTTATCCAATTGATTCTTGGAAATATTATTTTCAATAAGTTCATACATTACTTTTGTTACTTGACAATTAATTTCCACTGGCTGATAAACATTTCCATTTATCTCTATATTGGATGCTTGACAACCTCGTGTCTCACAATGGCTCATAAAATCACATTGTTTACATAATTGATATGCCTTATCTTCCCTATTAACTATTTCTCTTATTCTTAGTACATTAAGTCCTTCATTTACATTCCCTATCTTAAATTCTGGTAACTCTATACATGTGTAAATATTACCATCCGTTGCTACATAAACATTATTTAAACCAGCTTTACAGGCATAAAAGTCACAAGGCACTAAAAATGCTTGCAGGTGTTGCTCAAACAAATTCCAATAGAAGCTTTTTCCCCTCTTTTTAACTTCTTCCTTAAACAAATTGAAAGTGCGCCTTATTTGTTCCTTCAATTCTAATATTTCTGATGGCTCCCACTGACAATAATAATCTATACCTGATTCAATCTTATCAGCCTTCAAATCTAATAAAAACCGAAAGCTCTGTTCAAAAAACTGATAATTATTCTTTGTTACTACATGGGCATACGCAACTGTCTTTCCTGTTTTTTCCTCATACTCTCTTAAATAAGGTAGTCTTTCCATAATTCTGTTATAACTTCCATTCCCTACGTAATCATGCCTATTTAAGTCGTGTACAAATTGAGGTCCATCTATACTTACCTTTATTTCAAAATCATTTTTAATAAAAAGTTCTACATTTTCTCTTGTTATCAACGTTCCATTTATCGTTGTACTAAATTTTACTTTCAGACCATTCTTTTCACCAATTCCATTTGCATAATCAACTATACTTTTCATTGTTTCAAAAGCCATCAAAGGCTCTCCCCCAATAAAATAAACTATCAGCGTTTTATCATATTGCTTTTGTGCCTCATGAACTGCTATATCAACTGCCTTCTTAGCACTTTCTACACTCATATAGGTATTTTTCTTTTCGCCAAGATAGCAATATGTGCAATCCAAATTACATTTATTTATTATTTCCAATGATAGTGTGTACATTTTATTCCTCCTCATATAAAAAATTGATGAATCAAAGCTCTGTATTGTAAATCTAAATTCATACGTTCTTCCAAACTAAATAATGGATACCGTAAAACAATTTCTTTTTCTTGGTGCAAAATTTTAAAATCACGTATTTTATCTTTATATGGTAAAACAGCCTGATAACTATCGCAATCTATAAAAAGTATTTCCCAATCGTGCAATTGTCTAACCATTTCTGAATCCATATCCTCAATTGTAAAATTTGCAATCGTATTTGTTACTTCATTTATAAACCTCTGCTCCATCTGATCATTCGGACGATTAGTACAAAATAAGCATTGTTTTTGTTTTAAAGATTCACATGGATAATAATGATTCAAAAAACTATATTCGAAATTCTTTAACGCTTCTCTAAAACTGTCCTTATGACAACTCAATAATCCTGAAATTTTAGCACATGCAAAACTATTTCCCTGTATCAATCTGGGAATTTCCAAATGATACAAAGAAAAATAGCTTGAAGAGAAAATAACCTCATTGTGGCTTTCATCGAACAACATAATTTTTTCAGGTGAGTTTTTGTCAATGCATTTTACACCTACTACAAATGATAAATCAGCCGGATATGTTGCATATACGTTCCTGTTTGAATGTGCTGCTACTATTAGTATCCCTTGTCTTTGAGCGTCTTTGCAGATACTTTCTAGTTCTGGGTGGTAATTATATTCATCTCCTACACTTAAATTAATGATATCAACACCGGATTCAATTAGTGATTCGATTCCCCTAATCAATTCCAAGACAGAACATTTCATATTCTCCGAAATAATGGGATATAATATAATTTCCGCTTGTGGATTTTCTTTTAAAATCATTGAACAAACCATTTCTCCATGAGTAAATCCAATACCATATTTTCTATATTCTCCATTGATGCTTTTTCTTCTTATATCTAGTTTCTTATCTCTAAAAAATCTATGTTTAAAATCTCCATCTGTATCTAAGACACCAATTTTCATTAGCTTCCCTCCCTTCTACTTATGAAAACTTATTTAAATCAATTATCACATCTGCTTCTTCTAGCTCCTCTAAATTGTGAGTTGCAAAAATAACTATTTTATCTACAGATAATTCATGTAACAACTGATAAAAACTTTTTCTACGTTTTCCGTCAATGTTAGCTGTTGCTTCATCAAAAATCAAAATTTGTGAATTTTTCAAAATATTCCTCATAATATCCAAACGCCGCATTTGTCCCTCTGAGAAATTGCATGGATCTATCTTTATCTCGGTATCCCATACCATTTCTAAAGTATGGATTTCATCATACAAATCCAAGCACTCTGCCACTGTATCCATTTCTTCCTCTGAAACAATATGTAGTAATCCCATATTCCGTCTTACTGTATCATTGAAGAACTGTGTACGCTGCATAACATATCCTGTATTTTCCCAATAGCTGTTAATATCTAATTCCTGCAAATCTGTGTTATTCACAACTACTTTTCCTTCTGTCGGTTGATACACACCTGTTATAATTTTGAACAGAGTGCTTTTACCCTGTCCACTTTTTCCATGAACTCCGTAAAGAGTGCCTTTTTCGAAATTCAAATTGAGCCGGTCAAATACCTGCTTATTTGACTCTGGATAAGAAAAGCTCATCTCTTCTAAGGAAATGTTGTTAACTGTTGTTACTTTCTTTCCATCTCCTTGTTTCTGATCTGGATACTGAAGCAGACCATTGATATCCTTTAAGGAAACTACGGCTGTATGATACTCGTTAGCAAACTGTGCAATTCCAATAATAGGATTCATAATAATTGTCTGGTAATTCATCAAGGCCATAATGGTACCTATGGTCATATTCCCTTTAAATACTTCTTGTGCACCGACTACCCAAATTATGACTGTTCCTATAAACTGAATCACGAGTATCGTAGATGTATTCAATATGTACAACAAATTCTGGCGATTCGTCTCTTTTTTGTATTTCTGATTTTTCTCAAAGTACATATCATGCACATATTGCCCACATTGAAAGAGTCTTGTAATAAACCAATTATCATAGGTGTTTGTCAGAACATTGGCGATGCTGTTATATCCTTCCAAAACTTGACCACTGGTTTCCTGTATCAATTTCCCCAAGATTCTACTAATAAAAGGAACGCTGACAAGTAAGATAATATTGGATACGGCAATTCCCTTATGGATAGAAAACATATATGGAGGAACAACCACCAGGATAACAATATTGGAAACCAATGTGATAATACTTGTGATTCCACATTGTTTCACTGCTGAAACATCTTTATCTACTTTCAGCAAAATGTCACTTAGCTTTATCTTCTCAAAAAAATTCACGCTTATTGTTGATAATTTATCTTCTACCTTTTGTCGCATATCTGCTGCTATCTCTTCCGATATGACAGCCACAACATAACGCTGTACATAATTCATAAGGTAGTTCAGCAGTAACATGCCCAGGAACACCGCCAGGAGGAGCATAAACGCAGATAAACTGGTACTATGTGGATTCCCCAAATCATCTATCACTTTTCCCTGCAGCTCCGGACGCACCAAAGAGACTCCCGCCGTTAACACAATCATTGCTATTGTTAAAATATAGGAAGGTAGTAACTTTTTCTTAAAAGCATACTCTTTTAAAAATCCAAGATATGGATGGCTTTCTTTACTTTTCATCGCTTAACCTCTTGGCAATCTTCTCTCCGAACTCACTGAATTTTAAATCTTCCTCCTGGATATAGTCTATATACACTCCTAATTTTTCCCTAACTATTTCAATCGGCTGCTGTAAATAATATTCAAGAATCTGAACCATTGCCTTATAAAAGATATGTTCAAAAATACACTCTGCATCCGATGGTACATTAATTTTCCCTGTATTGATAAAATTCATATATCCGCATTTCATACCATGACAAAAATCCCGAATTGTGCATCCCTTACACTTCGGATCGGTTTTATCAAAGTTAGACATTGCTATTGATTTTGACTTTCTTATATCAACGCCTTCCTTGATATTTCCTATACAATATTTTTCATTACTTGTAAGAAAACCGCATGGGTATATCTGACCATTCGGAAATATCTTGAAATTTCCAATTCCGGCATCGCACATGCTAAAACAATTTCCAAAATCACACAGCATATTAAACATTTTTCCATCAAATTGATCTATGGTAAAAGCTCTGCCTGCTGCTGCCTCATCCAAATAGTACTGTAAAATTTGTTCTACCTGGTTTTCAAAGTCTACCTTCAGTTCATCAGATATTTTTAAATATACATCCATAATCATACAGATGTTATCCAGACCATGCTCATGCAGGTAACAGATGTTTTCGAACATATGCGGAATGGTATTTTCTGTGACCGTCATTCTTACAGAAAAATTCAATCCACTATCCTTTACCTTCATGATATTCTCAAAAATTTTGTCATAGCAAGAAACTCCATCTTTCGCAACTCTGTTCAAATCATGGGTTTCCTTATTCCCATCAAAACTAAGGCGTACTGTAAAATGATTTTCTTTCATAAATGCAATGAACCGATCATCCATCAGGGAACAGTTGGTAGTAATATAATACTTTACTTCCCTTTCCGGATAATTATCTTTGATATAGGCTACTGCCCGGTAAATTAAATCTTTCTTCAGCAAAGGCTCACCGCCCAAAAAATCAATCAAAATTTTCCCTCTATCCCCATAATTCATCATAAACTCCAAAGAGTCCACAAGTGTTTTTTCATTCAACTGATAATGGTTATGGTAGTCTTCATAACAATACTGGCATTTAAAATTGCAATCTGTTGTCATATATAATGTAAAATTGTACATATATCCTCCTATTCCTAAATGTAATAATATAATTCAGTGTACTCTTTATCCTATTTTTTTCTATAATTTTTGCTTAATTTGACTTTTTAGTTGATTGATTGTCCTCTTTAAAACAACAACCAACCACAATTATGTAATAAATACATAATTGCAGTTGGTTCATAAACAAAGAATCAAACGTATACTACTATTCATACCGTAATATAACTTTAGTAAATTCCCACTTCTTTTCCAAATTTATAGATATATTGTGTGACTGTTCTAATTGCATACTGTACTGATTGATTTCCTGCATTTGAATATGTACTTTCATTTTGTGCCATATCAACCAGTTCTTTTGAATGCTTCGCAGCCGAAAACATTAAGTCTCCCACTGATAGAGAAACTGCATCATTATAGATTTGAGAAGAAAACGAATTACCTGAAATCGTGTAAGATGTTCTATTTTTGTCTACATACTTTTCAAACGCTGAATGATTACTATTTACCGCCGTTAAATTTGAAGCATGGTGCGGTTCATTCAAATCAGATACATAGTGCGTTCCTTTTCCAAGATAATCCATTGCCCTATTTATATCTCCAGCCTGATACATGATAACTGCATTCTCATAATATGTCTCTGCTCTTGTCCGGGCAGTTGGTGATGTCTGTCCCATCCAGTTTTTTCCGGTATCTGGATCATAAAAGTGCCCTGCAAATGTACCAAAGTCCGTCTCATTTCCAACCTTATCAGGTCAATCTGTCGCCTCCATTAATATTCTTGCATTTAATTCATCATTAAATAAGCTTCCCCCTTTATCATTATTCAAAATGGTAAGTGCATTTGCTACTATGTACTGATGAGTATGATCAATACCGCCCGATTGAAAACGTTCATCCCCATTTTCTACATGCTCCAGAGGTGCACCATCACCGTAGATATCGTCGGAACCATTTGCTATTTCTTGAATCTTCTGGGGAACTTTCTGTGATTCTGCTGCAAATACCACATTAGCTGAAATCATCGCTAATACTCCTATTAGCGATACCATGATTTTTAGTTTTTTCTTCATACCTATTACCTCCTATACTTTTTTCTTCAGTATAAAAAATTTGTTACATATTTCAATAATTATTGCTTATTTTGACTCTTTTATTTTCTAAACAAAAAAGAGAGCATGCGCTCTCTTTTTTAGTCACAAAGGTACAATAATTGAAAAACAAAACATGCCATCTCTTACTTGTATAGAATATTCTCCACCATATTTTCGTACTATATTTTTTACATTTTTAATACCATATCCATGATGGCTCTTATCTGGCTTTGTTGTTTGGATTTCCCTACTTGATACAACATATTTTGCCTGATTTTTTCTTATACTATTTTCACATACAATTGATAAAAAACCTCTAAATTTACCAGCTCGCAATTGAATTAAATTTTCTTTTCCTGGCTCCTCCTTTTTCCTTAATTCACATTCTCTTAAAGCATTATCCAAAATATTTGAGATAACAACACATAAATCCTCATTTTTCATATTAGCAAACGGACGTAAATCCGCAAGAATTTTTAGTTCAATCCCTTGCTCTATTGCATCCATTTTCTTCCTATGCAATATACTGTCAATAAAAGCATTTCCTGTGTTATAATAACTCTCATATCGATCCAATTTATTCTCTATACTGCCAATATATTCTTCTTTCTCCTTCTCATCATTGCTTCCTCGTAAAGCTTCCAAATGATTTCGTATATCATGTGCAATACGCCTTACACCATCCATATCTCTCTCCAACCTTACATAATAATCATATTGAAGACTCATTTCCTTTAGCTGCAATTTCTTCTCACTTTCAATCTGTTTTGCATTTAGATAATATTCTAATAACACAACATTGCACATGCTTCCTATAATCAAAACAAAACCCGCTAGCATAATCGTTATCACAGACTCTATATTAGTAAACATATACGTACTATAATATAACTTATCCCCTAATAGTAACATTACAATTATACTTATCAGATTTGGTATTACAATAGTGATAAAATTTAGGGTGTTAATTTGCGTAGGTATTTTCCGGATTAATTTAACACTAATCAATACACCTATCGTAATAATAATCTCAGACATTATTAACATTTGTATTTGGTAATTGTCTGGAAGTTCCAATAAAAATTTTTCTGTTTGTATATATTCAATCGTACACGCAAGCACCTGTGCCAATGATATAAAGGAAAGAAAAATACAATTTATAATAAAACAGTATTTCAAACTATATTTCCATATAATTCTTCCTGCACTCAAAGAAATTATGGTTATTAAAATAAAACTATATATAATATGTGTATGTAAACTGTTTTCTATAATTGAAAGCATTATTGCAATAACAAGACCCAAAACAAGTCTCAATTTCTTGGTTACTCTTTTTTCCATTCTCTCGCCTAATATATAAAAAAGTAATATAATATTAAAGGCAGAAAATAAATCTTTCAATATCTCTATATTCATTTTATGCACTTCCAGTCCGTTCCGCTAATTTTTTAATCAGTTCTTTTTTCCTAGATTTTGTCGTATAAATTTTTTCTCCACTTACCAACACAATCATAAATTCTTGGACATAATCAACATAATCCAAATTAACAATCACACCGTTATGACATCTATAAAACGCATATTTTTCTAAACGGACTTCCAAATCCTGCATCTTAAATCGTCCTATTACATCTCCTTTACTAACCGTATGGAATACTACATTCCTATCTACCGTCTCAATGTACTGGATATCTGAAAGAAACAATTTCATGAAACCTGCGTTACTTTTCACTCCAATATATTCTCGTTCTCCTGAATTAATTTTTCGTATAACACGATTCAATTCACAATCAACTTGAATTTGGGTAATAGGTTTTATTATATAATTCGCTGGCTCAAATTCGAAACACCCTAACCCATACTCTCTATGGGATGTCACAAAAATAATTGTTGATTTTTCATCATATTTTCTTATTACCCTAGCCAATTCAAATCCATCCATATTAGGCATCTGCATATCCAAGAAAAATACTTGAAAATCTTCTGCCAGTGAATCCATTAAATATAATGGCTTGGTATATCTTTTTATTAATAATTTTTCCTTTATAGTCTTCTCATAATTCCTAATCATTCTTTCAAGAGTATTCAAGAATACTTCTTCATCATCACATATTGCAATTTTTATCACGTATGCTCACCTACCACTTATCTTTGTATCGGATTCCTGCGTATCAAATAACCTTCTTCCCATAACTAATAAAGTTTCCCTATTGACAGAATCCAATTGTCTGTATATCTGCCACATCTCGTCTTCTTGTTCTTCAGACAAATCCAGCTCGTCTTTCCCAATCAATTTATCAATTGTAACATTAAAAAAATCTGCAAACCGTAATAATAGATATCCAGGAACAGTATCCAAACTATCCATGTTTTCTATTCTACTAATTGATTGTTGACTAAGTTTCAGCTGGATGCTTAATTCTTTTTGTGAAATGCCGACCTTTTTTCTTAGTTGACGTATAACATTCATCTCTATACCTCCGATACTATTATAACATACTTCCGAAGGCATTTTACATAGATAAGTGGTATTATTTATAAATTTAACTCACTATACAAGTATTCTTATATATTCTTTATATTTATTCCACAGTGTCTGTTTTTTTTCCTCTAAATAACACATTACCCAATTGGGTATTTCGTCTCCATTTTCCTGCCTAGTTCTATTCATCAAACAAATTTTTGCCAAACAATTTCTCTTGAAAATACACTGATTGCATTTCAAACATTCTTGCTCATTATCCAAATAATGCTTTACCTTATGAATAATCAATCCGCCCTTTACATCTCCAAGATAACCTGTCTCTGTTAAATTAGATGCACACCCATAGATACTTCCATCAGTCCTCACATAAATTCGTATGGCCCCGACACCGCAACCTTTACATACAGACGGTGCAAAATATTGTTGCATATCTATTATGAGTCCCCACATAAAAGGCTTTCCCTTATGAATTCTCATCAAATTGTATTCTATAACCTTTTCCCATTCTTTAGCTATAAAGTCCAACTGTTCATAATTCCATTCTACAGACAAATCTAGTGCAGAATCTATCACTTGCATTTCTAGATCCTCTACCAGATATTTGACGCTATTATATAAATCTTCATAATTGTTTCTCGTTACAACGTGTGTTGCTTGCATACGCATCTTTGTTCTATTCTCGTACTCATGAAATTGAGCAATATTATCAATTATTTTGTCATGTGTTCCACTTCCATCGCAATATTTACGATTTTTATCTTGTACTTCTTTTCCTCCATCAATGCTAATTTTCACCTGCACCTTCTTGCGAATAAGCCACTCTAAAATATCTTGATTTATAATACTTCCATTTGTTGTAATAGAATATTTAACTTCCAAATTTCTTTTTTGTGCCTCTAAATCAATCCAATCAGATACTTTTCGTATGAATTCATAGCTTAGCAAAGTCTCTCCTCCTACAAAGTCAATCCAAACCATATGATCTGGATGTCTCTGTGCATTTAAAAATGCTATTTCCATTGCCTGATAAGCCGTCACAAAATCCATTCTCTTACTAGATAATTTTCCCAGATAGCAGTAATCACAACTGAAATTACATATTTGATTTACTTCTAATGTTATCGAATACATTTTTATATCACTCTTCTATCATATATTTTACACAATCATTAGGTTCCAGTTGATATTGCTTCGCAATTTCTACATACTCTAAAAGTCTTGGACACTTGTTCTGGTATAACGCATTAAAAACTTTCAAATTATGCCAGTATAATACCTGCTCTAATTTACATATAGCTACATCAGGCTTATTTAACCATCCACTTGCCTTATAATTAAGAAAACCGCATCTTGTAGACATACAAGTAAATGCTTTCTCACATTTTTGACATTCATGTATTTTTTTTACAGATTTCTCTACCTTGAACATGAACTTTTTTTTTTCTATGCCTGTCCATACAGTTCCTATTTTCCAATCTTCGTCATTAGCTACATAGCCACAGGGATAAATATCTCCCTCTGTATTTACTACAAAATGCCCTGTTGTACCAGCTGAACAAAATACAATGGGTCTTTTCGCTAAAAATGTAGTGTACTTAAAATCATAAAGGTTTATAACTTTACAACCCGTTAATGCAATATTGTGAATATATAACGAATCCAATAACTCCATCTGTTCATGAAGAATCTTTAATTTAATCTCATCCCAATTGTCAAAATAATTATACGCTATATAAATCCTGTTTACGCCTCTCTCTAAGAAGTAACAAACATTATTGTACATATCTTCCACATTATTACATGTTACTGTCATGCGTACATTAAACATAACCTGCTGCTCAATTAGCTTCTGAAGGTTCTTGCTGATTGTACTAAAAGTATCATCTCCATATACTGAACGTCGATTCCTTTTTTGTGTATGTTCTTCTCCATCGATACTTAATGATAAATTAATATTTTCTTCCTTTACAACCTTTATTACATTATCATCTAAAAATACCCCATTCGTTGTCATTTCTAATTTGAATTGATCTCTAATTTCTTTGTAATTTGAATTAATCTTATTAATCGCATAAAAAAACAGGGGTTTATTTAGCAATGGCTCTCCCCCCAAAAATACAATATGTATTTTATCGTTTTCCACTCTGTTCTTCATAATAAATGCTAAAGTTTGATCAAATGTCCTTATATCCATTTTCCCCGTCTTCTTATCTATTCCTTCATAACAATATGTACATTTCAAATTACATCCTTCTGCTAAATATATTGTACATTCCATAAAAATCCTCCTGCTAAAAAAGCCACACAGATTTTCTTAATCCATGTAGCTCTTTCAAATTAATCAATTCCTGATAAATATGCCCCATCAAAAGGCCAAGGACAATCTGTCAAGCAATATTGCGTTCTATTTGAGCATGCAATATATCCTTGAATTTCTTCAGCAGATAAATCTAACTCTTTTGTTGTTTGTTCCATTTCATTTATTGTTTCATTGTCCATTAGGCATTCCTCCTTTCGTTTTTTATAATATAGGATAAATTTTTTTGTTCTTGCTCTCAATAAACATTGTATAAAACGTCTTTTTTTATGCTTAAAATGCTTATAACTGATACGCCACATATTTTGCCATTTTTTTTAGCAGTTCTTCCTTTTTGGATTTACTCACTGGAATAGTGACTTTTTCCTTCAATATCAATGAATCCTCCTGTACTCGTTCTACATAATCTAAATTAACTAAATACCCCTGATGGCAACGATAAAATAACCTATCTCCCAATCTTTTCTCAAATTCATATAATTTTTTATACGTAACAATATTTCTATTTGCTGTATGTATTACAACTGCCTTATTTTCAGTTTCCATATAAATAATGTCGGAAATTTGTAATGCAATAATTCCTTCTTGGGTTTTCAGCATAAGTTTTTCCTCAGCATTTATAATTTTTTTATTGTAGACCTTATTCAAAATCAGTTCAATTTTTCTATATAGCACAGGTTTTCCCAAAAAATCTTTTGCTTCAACTTGTACACATTTCTGTAAATTTGGAAGATTATAAAATGAACTACAAAATATAATAACAACATTTGAATCTATCTTGCGTATTCTTTCTGCAGTCTCAAAACCATCCATTTCTGGCATTGTAATATCCAAAAATATTATATCATATTTTCTATAAAAATATGATAACATCAATTGGGGACCACTTATAAAACGACTAACTTTTACATCTATATTATTTTCATGCGAAAAATGCTCTGTATGCTCCTCAATCCTCTTAGTAAAATCTTCGTTATCATCACATATTGCCACTTTCAGCATCAGTCATCACCTCCTGTTCATGCTTTCTAAGTCTCATAATCAAAATATCTATTGTCAATTTATTATCTTCCGACAACTGTCTATATACTTTTATTACTTCCTTTTCATGTTCTGAAAGAACTTCACCAATACTTTTTTCTTTTCTCTTATCCATTTTATTTTCTCCCATACACATATTTTTAATAATTATACTAATAGCATATTTTTTTTCTATATTTTTTGTCTCCTTTGCACTTTTTCTTGTATAGATGATCCTATAACTGTTATAATGCCTTTATCTATAAAGCCTTCTGTAATTGAAATGTATATGATAATTACAGAAGGCTTTGATTATGCTATTCTACATCTCTAAAATACTGTATGCACTTCAGTAATTCTGCTGTCAATTCCTGATACAGATCTTCATCAAAGATCCCATCTACCAAAGCATTTTTAATTAAAAGTGGTCGGTACATTTCAAATATTTCCAGAATAGCATCTTCATCCCCTTGCCTTGCCCGGTATAACAATTCTTTAAAATTCATGATTTCTTTCCTCCCATTCTCTTTCGTATTTTGCGGATAGCCCAATAATATGCACCTTTACACCGTTCTTCCGGCATCTGATTCAAGATGCTCATTTCTTTAAATGTACGTTCCTCAAATACATGCTGATAGATAAGCTTTCGTTCTTCCTCCTGCAAAGAAAACATGGCTTCCATAAGGTTTATGTCCGTCATCTCATTCCACTCTGGATAAATTCCCTTGGATTCATCCAGAAGTAACTGTTCCTTTTTCTCAAGTTCTAATCGTTCCTCCAAAGAAATGTCTATATCTGTGATTTCTTTATCCTCCAGATTCTCCTCCGCAAATAATATTTTCTGCTGCTTTTCCAGATACCGGAGCCTTCTCCCCTGGATAGATGCCAACAAATATGCCGTAAAATAGTTTCTTGTTTTAGATCCACTGTATTTTTTCTCTTCTTTCATCCTTTACCTCCGAAATTTGAAAATGAATTAGTTTCCAAATTTCTAAAGGTGGCGATCTGCAGCCAGGATAAAAAAATAGTTTCCTTCCATGATAAAAGAAAAAGCCGAACCAGCATTCAACTAATCCGACATTTCTTCTAAACCATGCAGGATACTGCACGGAACATCTAACACTTAACGCATATCCTGCATATAAATGACTCTCTTCGTTTCCCCATAATGGAAGAATTTTTTTGATGAATCGCTACACGAATGCCTTTTCCTTGCTTGCAGCATGGGTGCTTTCCTCCTTTTACAGGTTCTAAAGCACCGCTTACTCACACTATATTGCGTTTTATCATGTGCTATAATGCGTTTCTCTTACTATCAATCTACGTTAAAATAAAACAATAAGTGAGGTGATGCGGATGCGGATGGATACCGTCAAGAAAAAATTAGGCTACACGGTAAGAAGCGAAAGAGAACGGCTTGGCCTGTCACAGTCCAGTCTGGCAGAACGGGCAGGAGTTTCCACACGAACAATTTCTGATATTGAAACCTGCAATGGAAATCCAGAGCTTGCTACTTTGATTCCTCTTACCCAGTATTTGAGAATTTCTATTGATTCCGTTGTTCAGGAAGATGAAGCAGATACTACCACATATCAAATCATGAAAGAGCTGCAAACCTGTTCCGAAGATGATCGCCAGATTGCCCTTCGTACATTGCGTGAACTTCTTTCTGCATTAAAAGAAACAGAGCATTCCGATTAACTTTTTCTAACAATATCTAACTTTGGTCTGCAATGATTAGAACAGCAATTTCTCTCGGAGAACTGCCAAAAAACTTTTCTGATATTTTAAATCGGGTGATAATGCCGGAAAAATCCGTTCTTCCTGTAGAAACAAAGGAAATCTCAATCATCCCACCAGAACATGAGCAGATCATAAAAGAAATTGCAATGGAACCCAGTCCAAATAAAAATGAACGCTATTTGTATAGATATGGTCCTGCCATTGTATTCCTTTTAAACACAGGTTTACGTGGTGGTGAATTGCTTGCATTAGGTCAATCTTCTATCGTGCCCTTTTTAGGACGGCGTGGCATTAAAATCACACATACTCTTAGCAGGGTCAAAAATAGAGAGACCGGTTCCAAAAAAAAGGCTAAAATGATTTTGACTCCTCCAAAATATCCAAATAGTTTACGGACTATTCCATTAAACAAGGAAGCTGAATTTTCACTATCATGTATGATGGCACAGGCTGTTACAACCAAAATTCTGCCACCTTATTTTTTTAGACAGAATTATAGGATTCTGAAAAAAGAAAAAGCCTAGAAAACCTTGATTTTCTGGGCTTTTCAAGAGGTGCCACCCGGATTTGAACCGGGGATAGAGGTGTTGCAGACCTTTGCCTT
>ERZ894226.257-NODE-257-length-37780-cov-12.090020_pt1 | contig 37780 bp, 55 predicted proteins | sample MGYA00380294_ERZ894226 | MGnify/ENA primary metagenome ERZ894226 (study PRJEB32331, sample SAMN06328434) | human gut metagenome | biome: human gut microbiome; feature: stool | host: Homo sapiens | collected 2014-10-29 ... | reverse complement strand
ACATTGGCAAGGCTGTTGACCACGAAGTGGAAGGCTCTCATGTCGATCTTGGTGCAGAAGTGGCCAAACGTTACCATGAATCGGATATTGTCATCAATACCATCATGAGCCATCATGGAGACGTGGAACCGAGTTCTGTCCAAGCCGTCCTTGTCTCGGCTGCGGATGCGATTTCCGCTGCCCGTCCAGGTGCCCGTCGGGAAACGCTGGAAACTTACCTCAAGCGTTTGACGCGGCTTGAAGAAATCGCAGAATCCTTCGATGGCGTAGAAAAATGCTATGCTGTCCAAGCCGGACGTGAAATCCGTATCATGGTCAAACCGGACAAGGTTGATGATGATGCATCCGTTATCCTCGCTCACGATGTGGCAAAACGTATCGAAGAGGATATGGAATACCCTGGCCAGATCAAAGTGGTCATCGTTCGCGAGACCCGGGCCGTCGATTACGCCAAATGATGCAAAAAGGAGCCTACATCCCCTGTGGATGCGGGCTCTTTTCCTTGACGGCAGAAATACGGCAAAAATATTTTTTAAAAAAGATTGGCCATTGCTTTGGCTGCAATCCGATTAATATCCTCAGTATAATTTACATATACTCTCGATACGGTTTCGACCGAATCCCCCAAGATATGGGCAACAAGATTTATATCGCCAGTCTTGGAGAGTAGCAAGGTTGCAAAGGTGTGACGCAATGCATGGAGGGATCTTCCAGGGAAGTTTTTTCGTATGATCTCGTTAAGCCTGGAATGGACTGAGGGCATGTTGTCCAGGTTAAAAATAGTGCCGGTGATTGTCATTGGCATTTTATTTTGCCACTCTTTGAGCTCCTTTAGAAGGGAGGGAGAAGCTGGAATCGTGCGGTTACTTTTGCGCGTCTTGCACGTCGTGATTCCATAGGCCTTATCACTCACGAGATTGTATTGTTGCTTTATGGTGATAGTCTGACTAAACCAGTCAACGGCATCCCAAGGAAGCCCCGCGATTTCTCCAAACCTCATCCCCGTGTTTGCGCCAATGATCACGATAAGCTTAAACAGCGGCTTGTCATCCAACATATGGATTAGCTTAACTAGCTCCTCTTTTGAAAAGGCCCTAAGTACTGGAGGCTCTCTATCCCTTGGGATTTTGATTCCTTTAGCAGGATTGACTTTGATGATTTTATACGTCGCCCTGGCATGCTCTAGAACTGGCGTAATAAATCGCAATCGACTTTTCTTGGAGGACAGTTTTCCAGGCGTCTGCATTAAAGCGTTGGTGATATTTGCAATGGTCAGTTCTTTTATTGGCAAATCCGCCACGTCTCCAAGGCTGTTGATTCCGTCCGAGTAATTTCTTAAAGTATTGGCCGAAAGCAGCTCCTTTTTGTCTCTGTAGAAAATCCGATAAAAAACGCGTAAGGAAATATCCTTAAGACTTACGTCGTCCGTTAAACCTGTTTGCTCTTTGACTTGCGCCAGCAGCTCGTCCTGGTAGCGTCGTGCCTCTCTTTGATTCTTAAAACCCTGCTTTGTTTTTTGGCGCCACTTGGTACCGACTTTGTAGGAGAGAATTAAGCAGACACCGCCATTTTTCTCGCGATAACTGAATGTATATTCCATAAAAAGACCTCCTTCTATGGATAGGGGAGGGGCTCCTGTGGTACAATATTACAGTAAGCCACTGTGAGATGATGGTTTGCGTTTTCCCTGCTGGTATTTGCGGTACCAGCGGGGATTTTTTTTATTTTTTACGAGATTGGATAGTAGGAATTTTGCTTTCTAGTTCCGCTAAATCATCTTCATCTGCCTGTCTGGCCTCTTCTTGTTTTCTTCTTTCATCAAAAATGTCATAAGCTGTATCCATAAGCTGCACCATTTCACGGTGAGAATGACGGCCACGGTCGTGAAGGACAGGAATGTCATGGTCAGATAGAAGTTTATTTACCGCTTGATGCCAATAATCAAGCGTCAGGTCCTTCCGCATCTTCACACGCAATTCTGCACTTTCCAAGAAAATGGTTACCAGCCGATTCAAGGAATCAATTTCATCTTTTGAAAGATAATTCTTGGCTATGATAATATCTTTCTTGCGGACAATGGCTCCGCTCCATGAAGTGAGAGCCATATTGGGCTTTTGAGGATTGGCTCGGTCAATGATTAAATCAGCAGCCGTCTTGCCGGTGACTCCATAGATAAGTTTGTTTTGCGTTTCTGAAAAGAACTGTTGAGTGACCTTATCTGTTTTATCATAGTCAGAGGAAAGAGCAAAGAGATCACGCAGTTTTTGATAGAATCTTTTTTCACTGGCTCGAATATCACGGATACGTTCCAGCAGTTCATCAAAGTAATCTGGACGGCCATCTGGGTTCTTTAGCCGGTCATCATCAATGACAAAGCCTTTTTGCATATATTCTTTCAATGTTGTATTTGCCCAACGTCGGAACTGGGTGCCACGAGGGGAACGTACTCGAAAGCCAACGGCAAGAATTGCATCAAGGCTATAGAAAGAAATCTTTCTTTGAACCTCACGCAGACCTTCTTTTCGAACCTGTAAGAATTCCTTACAGGTTGCCTGTTCTATAAGCTCTCCTTCGCGGTAAATGGCTTGAAGATGTAAATTGACATTGGAACGGGTGCATTGAAATAATTCAGCCATTTGAGCTTGCGTCATCCACACAGTGCCGTCTTTTGCATACAGGCGGACATTTGATTGACCATCTTCTGTGTTGTAAATAATAATATTGTCCATGGATTATTAATTCCTTTCTATCCCAAACTGGTCGAATTCGACTAGTTTAGATTTACTCCACCACATTATAGTGAATATCTAGGTCAGTCCAGTCTATCTTGGTCAAAGCGTCCTTACGGACGTCTTTTTCTATATGTGAAGCATCTGCTGTATCGCTGCAGAAGTCGGCCCGGAGGATGTGGGCGATCTCATGCACGACGGCAGCATGCATTTTTTGCGGGGAAAGTCGTTCCGAAACGAGGATGGTCAGACTGTCATCATCGTTCAGGACGGAAAGGGCTTCGACGCCGGTGGGAAGGCGTGGCGTCTGCACAACATTGATGATCATGCGTTATTTAGGCTCCTTGGACTTGAGGTATTTGACGTAGCTGTAGGCTTCCTGCATCTTCTCGGGAGGCAGGTCCTCGGAGGCCTTGAAGAGCATGCGCAGGCCTTCGTTGGTGCGGAGCTTCTCCGCCATTTCCGCCGTTTCGGGGTTGAGGTAATAAGCGCGACGGTCATCCACAACCTCTTCAAGGAAATAGCTCTTCGGGACCCCAAAAATAGAGGACATTTTTTCTATCAGCCCCATTCTAGGGAGGGCTTTTTTCATTATCCATTTATTGACCGTTGAGCGACTAACGCCTAGCATCTCGGACAATTCAGTTTGTGAGATTCCTGATTCTTGTAAAAGCGAAGAGAGTCTATCCCCGATTAAATTCATCATTTTAATGGCTTCATCAGTTGACATACGAGAATCTCCTTTCTTAGATATAATCTACATATATTTTAGAATTTTATTCGACTTTTGTCCACTCCTATTCGTAATAATTCGAACTAAATTCTAAAATACTATTGACTGTAGAATATAATTCAACTATAATGAGTTGCAGAAAGGGGGTGACAAAATGCCGAAAATCAGTTTAAAAGCGGCAAGGGTAAATGCGAAATTAACTTTGCTAGATGCAGCTAGCCGCATTGGTATCGGAAAAGATAGGTTAATTAAATGGGAGAAAAATAGCGGGTTAGTTCCCCCTGTGTGGCAACGAAAAATATCAGCAGTTTATAAAATGCCTGTTGATATGATTTTTTTTGGTTAATATGTAGAATATAATTCGACAAGAAGAAGGAATGACCTGTGGAAAAAAATCCAAGTAATCAAACTCAAACAAGAATATGCCAGAAGGCATTAAGGGAGGCATGACATGCGCAAAAAAATAAAAGCACTCCAGAATACTTGGAATGCTTTATCGTTTGAAGCCCGATTAATTATTTTTCTTGATTGTATCGTTCTCATCTGCACCGCAATCAATGTAAAACGGCTATTACAGATGCTATAGCGGCTACGGTGCTTATTGCAATGGAAACATAGTTCAACAGCCTGTTTTTATCATTTTCCTTGATTTCGTACCACCGATTTTCGCCTAATACAGAGAGCGCAAAACTATCTGTTGCCTTGAACTCATAGAGCGGGTAAAAATCTTCAGGAACCTGAACAAGCTGAAAGTAACATTGGGGAATATAATCCCTATTCAATGGGATATCCAAAAGAACGGGACTTAAAGGTTTTTCGGGAGCGTCCGGATCCTTTTTGAAGTCGTCGACTATATAGGAGCATAGAGTGGGTGAGTTCAGCGAAGGCAGGACGGTCTGAATATCTTTGTAAGTATTCTTTCCCGATTTTATTGCACGAATGATTTTGTCAATTTGTTCATGAGTAAGTCTAAATTCTTTAGCGTGGTATGCATCCAGCGCTTTTTTGTAACTTTCATAACGGCTTTGCTCAAGGCGGGCTTTGTAAAGTGGGTTGGACATCATTGATCTGCGAAGCTGCGCTAAGCAGGATAGCTTATCCATATCAACCATCAATAACACCTCCTTTCTACATTCATTATAGGAAGGACGGCGAAGAAAAGAAAGGAGCCCTAACATGGAACCCAAAGTCATGACAGCACAGGAGGCCGCTGAAGTGCTAAACGTGTCGCTGTCCACCATCTATAACCTACGTGACCGCGGCACGCTGCCGCAGATCAAAAAGCTTCCTGGCGTGCGGTTTGCCGCTAAGGACGTCCTTGCCCTTGTGGGTGAACAGACCTGGGAGTATACACCGCAGCGGATGAAGGATCTGCAGCGAGAGTTGGAACGCAAGGATGCTCGTATCAAGACCCTTGAAGGGCTGCTCAGAGGAGCGGCAGCGACTATCCTTAACGGCATGAAAATCGCGGGGGTGTGAGAAATGAGTACAAGAATAAAAGTCGCCATCATCGCCACGGCACTTATTACTGCAGGAATCCTGACTGCAGGAGCCATCTGGCGGGAAAGGGTCAAACCCGAGCCAACGGATTACCTCACCTTTGAGCACGTGGTCTACACGGGTGACAGCCTCTGGAGCCTGTGCGAGCGATACAGCGGCTATGAGGACATCCAGACCATCATTGAGAGGGTCAGGGAGGACAATGGAATCAAAAATCCAGGGGCACTGCAGCCAGGACAGAAAATCAAGGTCAGAGTTAAGAAATTAGGACGCTGATCCGAAAAAATAGTGAAATTTTAAGAGATTTTTCTCAAATTTTAAGAAAAAATGGATTAATTGCGAGGGAGAGTAAAAATGAAAATCACTGACAGAGAGGCCCTAGCGGCTGCGGAAAAATTGCGCAGCTACTGCCGCAATAAAAGATGTCCAGACTGTCCTTTTTCAAACGGCGACATTTGTGAGATCTGCATCCCTGCAGAAGAATGGTACGCGGACGAGGAATGAAAATTGAATCTTGAAAAAGGCCAAAAATAAAGCCTGCCAGCACGGCAATGCTGACAGGGCAGTAAGGTGAATCATGGACGCGATTCACCTCTAGTATAACACGGAGGTAAGAAAATGAAAATAAATGCACTCGAACTTGAAAATGTCAAGCGAATCAAGGCTGTTCGTCTTGAGCCGAGCCCCAATGGGCTTACCATTATCGGTGGTAAGAATGGCCAGGGAAAGACCAGCGTCCTTGATGCCATTGCTTGGGGCCTGGGCGGCGACCGCTACAAACCGTCAGTACCCGCAAGGGAAGGGGCCTTGGTGCCGCCTGCAATCCACATCGAGCTGGACAACGGCATCATTGTAGAAAGAAAAGGCAAAAATAGCGCCCTCAAGGTCATCGACAGCAATGGTAATAAGAGTGGGCAGTCTCTCCTCAAGGAGTTTATCAGTCAGTTGGCACTGGACCTACCAAGCTTTTTAAAAGCGACAGACAAGGAAAAAGCGGACACGCTGCTGCAGATCATCGGTGTAGGGGATCAGCTCCAAGCCATCGACGAAAATATCCGCAAGGTCTATTATCAACGCACCGAAGTAGGACGCATCAAAGAACGCAAGGAAAAGGCAGCTGCCGATATGCAGATATTTCCTGGTGCCCCGGAAGACCCCATCAGCGCCTTTGAACTTATCCAGCAACAACAGGCCATCCTGGCAAGGAATGGGGAAAACCAGAAAAAGCGGTATCAACTCTCTGAGCTTGAACGCAAGCAAACGGACCTTGCCAACCGTATCAACGCTCTCATGAGTGAACTTGAGCAGGCTAAAAGTCAAAAGGAAATCGTTGACAAAGATGTTGAAACCGCTAGCAAGGACGTCGCCACGCTCCAAGATGAATCCACGGAAGAGATTGAGAAGAATCTGCAGCAAGTTGAGATGATCAATGCCCAGATCCGCAAAAATGCGGAGCACAAGAAGGCCGTCGAAGAAGCAGAACGGTATGGGAATGAATATGCAGAACTCACTGGGCAGTTGGAAAGACTCCGTGCTGACCGTCGTACCCTGCTTGATGGTGCAGACCTGCCGCTTCCTGGGCTCTCTGTCGAAGATGGCAAGCTCCTTTATAAGGGTCTCCCTTGGGATGGCATGAGCGCCAGCGAGCAGCTCAAGGTATCTACTGCTATCGTGAGGAAGCTCAATCCAAACTGCGGTTTCGTACTCATGGACAAGCTCGAACAGATGGACACGGACACGCTTCAGGATTTTGGGGCATGGCTCGAACGGGAAGGACTGCAAGTCATCGCTACCCGCGTTTCTACTGGCGATGAATGCAGCGTCATCATCGAAGATGGTATGGTCAAAGGCGAAGAGACAGCTGTTAAGCCGGCCTGGAAGGCAGGAACGTTCTGATGGAAAGAGACTTGAAATTAAAATCTCTCATGATTGCACAAAAAAGGGCGTGGGAGGAACTGCAGGAAACGCAGTATCAAATGAAGGATCCCCTGCTTCGTCCGCATGAGGTTGAGTATATGAAAGGCATCCTTGCTCACAAAGAAAAAGATTATCAGCGTGCAAATGATGAGCTTAGGGCCTACATGAATCAGAAAAAAGGAGGAACCTCACATGCTTAATATCAGCAAAGGAATCGTTTTGAGACCGCAAAAGGTCGTTGTCTATGGTCCTGAAGGAATCGGGAAGTCAACCTTCGCAAGCCATTTCCCGGACCCGCTTTTTCTTGATATTGAAGACAGCACCAGCCAGCTCGACGTCAAGCGCATTCCAGACATCAATTCCTGGGCCATGCTCCATGGCATTATCGAAGAAATCGCGAAGGAAAAGCCATGCAAGACTCTGGTCATTGATACGGTGGACTGGGCAGAAAAGCTCTGCATCCAGTATGTTTGCGCCCAAGCTAAGAAAAGCTCCATCGAGGACTTTGCTTATGGAAGTGGCTATACAAAGCTTATGGAAGCTTTTGCCCGCTTTCTGGAAGCCTTAAATGAAGTGACGAGAGCAGGCATCAATGTGGTACTGAACGCCCATGCCCAAATCCGGAAATTCGAACAGCCTGACGAAATGGGAGCGTATGACCGATGGGAACTGAAGCTCAATAGCAAGACAACGAACAAGACAGCAGCCATCGTAAAGGAATGGGCAGATGCCCTGCTTTTTGCCAACTATAAAACCATCATCATGACAGACCAGACGACCAATAAAAAGAAAGGCGTTGGCGGGAAAAGGGTGATGTATACGCAACACGCCAGCACTTGGGACGCCAAAAACCGATGGTGCCTGCCGCCAGAAGTGCCCTTCGAATATGCAAGTATTGCGCCCTATATCCCGGACATAGGAGAACCGCCTGTGGTTATTGATTCTCCGCAAGGCAGTGTGCCGTTACCACCAGATCCTACACCTGAAGAAGAGGCGTTTTGGGAAACTCACGAAGCAGAATCGCCTGTTCCGCAACCGAAAGTTATCACCACAGCTGTTCAAGTTGCTGCAGATCCGAAGCAAGCCGTCATTAAGCAGGTCTTTGACCTTTTTAAGGCCGAAGGCATGACAGAAACAGATGTTCGCCGCGCCGTTGCTGCGCGCGGTTACTATCCTGAAGAAACCAGTATCATGGACTATGACATTGAATTTTTGAAAGGCGTCATCCTTGGTGCCTGGCCGCAGCTGAAATCATTTATTGTTGCAAATAAAAAATAAATTTGTTTGGAGGAAATGAACATGAGTTTTGAAAATATGGGAACAGTTGTGGAAGATAAGGTATTTGGATGGGAAGACGAAATTACCGCTGAAGGCGGGAACAAAAGTTACACCCTCCTTGAAGAAGGGGATTATCCCTTCGTTATCAAAGAAGTGGAACGCTCCATGTATGAGCCAAAAAATCCGAACAGCAAGATTCCACCATGCCCGAAGGCCATCATCCATTTGATGGTCATCCCGAATGATCCTGCAGCGACGGAGCCAGTGGAAGTGACAACAAACCTCTTCCTTCACAGCAGCCAGGAGTGGAAGCTTGCCACCTTCTTCCTTGCCATCGGTGTTAAAAAGAAGCATGAGCCGCTTCACATGCGCTGGAACCTCCAAGGCCTTGAAGGCTGGTGCCACATGGCTCCGCGCGAATTTAATGACAAGACATACAACAACGTTGCTTACTTCATCGAACCGGACAAGGCACCTAAACGGGACCCACATATGCCTGCTCCAAAGCCTGTGAACGGGGCAAGCTTCACCCCAGGAGCCTTCTAAGTGGAACTCAGGCCGTATCAAAAGCAAGCAATTGAGGCCATCGAACAAGACTGGGAGCGTGGACACAGGCGCACGCTCCTTGTTCTACCTACGGGCTGCGGCAAGACCATCGTTTTTGCAAACGTGGCCAAAAGAGCCGTGGCCCGTGGCAAAAAGGTCCTCATCCTTGCCCATCGGGACGAGCTGCTAAACCAAGCACAGGATAAGATCTTAAAGGCAACTGGGCTTATGACCAGCAAGGAGAAGGCCAGCGAAACTTCCCTGGACAGCTTTTTCCGGATTACCGTTGGAAGCGTGCAAACTATGCAGCGGGAAAAGCGGCTTAATCGTTTCCCTTCGGATGCCTTCCAGACCATCATTGTTGATGAAGCCCACCACGCCCTTGCAAATGGCTATCAGACGGTTTTAAATCACTTCCCTGATGCGGAAGTCCTAGGTGTCACGGCAACGCCTGAGAGACAAAATATGGCGTGCCTAGGCGAGTATTTTGACAACATCGCATATGAATATTCCCTCCCGCAAGCCATCAAAGAGGGGTATCTTTCTCCTATCAAAGCACTTACGGTGCCGCTTAATATTGATATTGGTGGCGTGAAGATGTCAAGCGGGGACTATGCAGCCAATGAACTAGGGGATGCCTTATCCCCATATTTAGAAGCCATTGCCACGGAAATGGAGCAGTATTGCAAGGAACGGAAGACCGTGGTTTTCCTGCCGCTTGTGGCAACGAGCAAGGCTTTCCGGGATATCCTGAACCGCCATGGATTTAGAGCGGCCGAGGTCAATGGAAACAGTGCGGACCGGACAGAAATCCTTGATGCCTATGAACGCGGGGAATACAACGTGCTCTGCAACGCCATGCTCCTCACGGAAGGATGGGACTGTCCCGCAGTGGATTGTGTTGTCGTCCTTCGTCCAACAAAGATCCGCAGCCTTTACCAGCAAATGGTGGGGCGGGGGAGCAGACTTGCGCCAGAGAAAAAGGATTTGCTCCTCTTGGATTTTTTGTGGCTCACGGAACGGCACAACCTCTGTAGGCCAGCATCACTCGTTTGCAAGGACGAAAAGGTTGCTGAAAAGATGACGAAGCGCCTTGAAGACAGCGCAGGGATGGCCCTTGATATTGAAGAGGCGGCAGATGAAGCAGAAAGGGATGCTGTAGCTGAGCGGGAAGCTAGTCTAGCCAAGGAGCTCAAGGCCATGCGAGAACGGAAAAGAAAACTAGTGGACCCCATCCAGTATTTCTTCAGCATCGAGGCTGGCGACCTTGCAGGGTACGAGCCGACTTTTATGTGGGAGAAGGGACCTGCAACGAAAAAGCAGCTTGAATATCTTGAAAAGCATGGCATTGCACCGGACACGGTAGAAAATGCAGGACTTGCAACGCAGCTCATTGAGCGGCTCAAGATGCGCCAACAAAATGGCCTTTCCACGCCAAAACAGATCCGTTTCCTGGAACGCAAAGGCTTTTCTCATGTTGGGACTTGGAGCTTTTCCGCGGCAAGCAGCATGATTGGCCGTATCGCGGAAAATGATTGGCGCATCCCGTCTGGCATTATCCCCGCTGCCTACAAGCCTCAAGAAGGAATGAATCATGAAGCAATTTGACCTTTTAGGCGTGCTTAATTTCATAGATCCAACTTCCTGCTCCTATCAAGAGTGGCTGCAGGTGGGGATGGCCCTCCAAAAAGAAGGCTATCCCCTCAGTGCGTGGGACAATTGGAGCGCCCTTGACAGTGTCCGTTACCACTCCGGTGAATGCAGCAAGAAATGGGAGGGCTTTCGCGGCTCTCCCAATCCCGTAACGGGAGCCACCATCACCATGATGGCAAAGGAGAGAGGATGGAAGCCAAAGGAGCGGGAAGCAGGCTGCGCCCTTTCATGGGATGATGAAATCCGTGAAGACCCTTCAAGCGGGATCATCATCAATACAAAGCTCCTTGAAGGCGAAGCCTTTAGGGAACCGCAGGGAGACTGGAAACCTGTCCAGGAAATCATTACCTTCCTCCGGACCCTCTTTGACGCCTCTGACCATGTCGGCTACGTCAACGAAAGCATGCGGAAGGATGGCACGGATAAATTTATCCCCGCCAATGGTGGCTATACGAGCAGAACGAGCAGCACGCTCATTACTCAATTAGAAAAATGCAATGGTGATATTGGTGCCGTCTTTGGTGATTATAACCCGGAGGCGGGCATGTGGATCCGCATCAATGCCCTTGATGGTCACGGCGTCAACAACGAAAATGTGACCGCCTTTAAATACGCTCTGGTCGAATGTGATGACCTGTCCCTTGCAAAACAAAATGAGGCCATCCGCAAGTTGCAGCTTCCAGTGGCAACCCTGACCTACAGCGGCGCAAAAAGCATCCACGCTATTGTTAAGATTGATGCAGCCAATGCGGAAGAATATCGGCAGCGTGTTGAATTTTTGTATAAGATCTGCGAAAAGAATGGGCTTACCATCGACACGGCCAACAAAAATCCCTCTAGGCTTTCCCGGCTTCCTGGCATCAAACGAGGCGGCAAGAAACAGTTCCTCATCGGGACCAACCTTGGAAAGGAATCCTGGAACGAGTGGCGGGAATGGATCGAGAATACCAATGACGACATGCCCTTCATCAAGAATCTTGGAGAGGCAAAAGACAAAGGGCTGCCGCCCAAAGCAGATGAGCTCATCCACGGCGTATTGAGGCAGGGGCACAAGATGCTCATTGCAGGACCATCTAAGGCTGGAAAGAGCTTTGCCCTTATTGAACTTGCCATGGCCATCGCATCAGGAACGACATGGCTAGGCCATTTTCCTTGCGAGCGTGGCAAGGTTCTTTACGTCAATCTTGAAATTGATGAGCCATCCTGTTTTGACCGTTTTGACGTTGTGGGGAAGGCCCTGGGCATCGGGCACGATGCAGACTACAACGTAGAAATCTGGAACCTTCGTGGCAAGTCGGTCCCTATGGATAAACTGGCACCGAAAATCATTGCCAGGGCGCAGGAATCAGATTACATGGCCATCATCATTGACCCTATCTACAAAGTCATAACGGGCGACGAAAACAGCGCCGACCAGATGGCTCACTTTTGCAACCAATTCGACAAGATCTGCACTGAGCTTGGCTGCGCTGTCATTTACTGCCACCATCACAGCAAGGGCGGTCAAGGGCTCAAGAAGTCCATGGACCGCGCCAGTGGGTCCGGCGTCTTTGCCCGTGACCCTGATGCCATGCTGGACATGATTCAGCTCAAAGTGAAGGACCAAGATCCGGATGACATTGCAACGGCCTGGCGTATCACCGGAACGCTGCGGGAGTTTCCGTCCTTTCCTCCGGTCAACGTCTTTTTCCGTTATCCCGTCCATGTAGCTGACGACACGGACATGCTCAAGGATGCCATGGAAGAGGGCAGCCTGGCTGATGTTTACCAGAAGGGTAGGGAACAGTCGAACAAGGCGAAGAAGGAAGAAGCTGCCAAGAATGTCGACAGCGTGGAAATCGCTTTTGAAGCGTATGCGAACGAGGCAGGGAAAGCAAAGTTGTCTGACATGGCAAGGTATTTTTCTAAGACAGAGAAGACTACAAGGAAATATATAGAAAATAACGGAGGATTCTTAATCAAAAATGGGGTGGTAGAAAGAAGAAAGAACACAGAAGTATGATTTATTAATTTACCTTAGTAAAGAATCGGGAAGGGAAACACAGTTATATATATAGTGTTTCCTTATTTCCCTACTGCATATGTCAGGAAGTAGGGGGTAAATGTGTGGGACTACGTTTCCCACACACATTTCCCCTCTCCCTACTTCTCCAGACATATGGACAGTGGTTCTGAGAAAGTAATTAAAAGTCTAAAAGTCAAAATAGAAGTGTAAAACTAGGAAATGGAAGTGAAGCGATGACTAACAGCAAGAGAAAGGGTGCAAAAGGCGAGTTAGAAGTGGCCAGGCTCTGCAGGGCGGAAGGCTATGAGGCCCGCCGTTCAGCGCAGTTCTGTGGAAACACCCCTGACGGCACGGCTGACGTGGTAGGCCTGCCAGGCATCCACATCGAGGTCAAGCGTGTGGAGCACCTTAATCTCGACGATGCCCTTGACCAGGCACGGAGAGACGCGGCAAAGACGACAGGAAACCTGCCGACAGTATTCCACCGCAAGAATAACACGGGCTGGAAAGTTACGATGGACGCCGAGGATTGGTTCAAACTTTACAGGGAATGGGAGTCTGGAAATGAACGATAAGGATAAGGCCGTCATTAAAGCAGTTATCACCATTAAAGACTATTGTGTTATCCATGGCTGCGACGGTTGTGCCATTGAATTATTTTGTAAGAGCAAATTTTCCCCGGGAGGACCAATTCCTGCGGGGTGGGATCTGGATCTGCTTGAGGAGGAATGACAACATGATAAGTGAAAATGAGCTAATGATAGCGGCGGCGTTACTAAAAAGCAACTGTAAGTGCAATGGAGATACTTGCGAAGGCTGTATATTTTATCCCGATGATCCCGAAAAAGGATGCTGCTTATCATACATTCCATGTGACTGGGAACTGCCAAAACGTCATGAAGAAAAATTCCATGATTCGGTCCACCACCCACCTCATTATTCATGGAGAGGGTTTGAAGGCATTGACTTAATCAAGGAATTTGTGAAAAAGCAAAAAGATTCCTTCCTTGCTGTCTGTGAAGCGAATATTTTAAAATATCTTATTCGCTACCCGATGAAAAACAACGTGGAAGATCTGCGCAAGGTTGCTGAATATGCAACCATGGCGGCAGATTATCTAGAAGAAAATGGTGGCGAAGAAGATGCTTGAACCGCTGATCTATTGCTATCGCTTGGACAATGACTATATCCTATACCGCAAAGTCAAGGACGGCCTTTGGGGTATCGCTAAGGGGACTGACAGCGTTTTCAATCCTCAAGACGTGAAGAAGTGGTACGGTAGCCGCATCAAAGCCATGAATGCGATGAAAAGGACAGAAAAATAATCATTGGAGGTGCAGCATGGAGCCAATGACAAGAAGGAGCCATCCCTTATCCAGGCAGGAAATCAAGGAAATCATGAGGATGCCCGTTCCTATTTTCAGGAAATGGATCATGACTTATTCCATGACGGTTTACAACCTGGGGGTTGACGATTGCAAGGAAATCCTGCATGACGAGTTCGGCTTTGGAGAGAAAAGGATGCAGCGCTTCATCAGGTCCCATGGATGCCTTTGGACCTGGCGGCGGGCCTGTCAGTCAGCCTGCGAAACCGCAGGGACCGAAAGTGGAGCAGCAAAATTATTTCGAAGAAGAATTCCCGTTTTGACGAAAGAAGGCGTGAAGAATGAGAATTGGAACGAAGAAACAGCCTGAATCAGTGATCTTGCAGGCGGTGAGGAACGCTCTCACGATTGACGGCTATGACGTGACGAGGCATCAGCAGGGACTTGGGAGTAGGCGAGGATTTCCTGATCTTACAGCGCTGAACGACGGAAAAACGTTGTATGTCGAAATCAAAACAGCCACGGGCAAACAGTCGCCGTGGCAGGTTGAATTTCAAAAAATCTGCGAGCAGCACGGCGGGACCTACATTTTGGCTAGGTCAGTTGACGATATTAAACCGTGGCTCACAAGAGTCAGACCGCTTTTTTAGGAGGGGGAACGATGGATTTTTTAATTGGCGAAGATGTAGCTGTTCGAATGCAGGATGTGGTCGCTGTCTATATTAGGGCAGCGACGCTCCCGGCAGGACAAAACAGATTTTTTGTTTTAGCTAAAATCCGCAACTCGGATGATGCCATCAGCCTGGCGACCTGCGAAACGATGGATGAGGCGAATGAAGTCCTGAAAGATGCGGTCAAGAAAATCCAAGAAGAAACCGAGGAGGAATAAACAATGAATCAAAAAGAATGTCATGAATATTGTCAAGGACTGGCGGCTGCATTGAACGATATGGGGGGAGAAATCGAGGAAGTTCTCATGGAGATTTATTCCATGGCCATCCAAGCGCACAGCGTGCCAAAGCCGGGAAAGATTGACTGCAGCGAAGACGTGCGGTACGGGCTCAAAGAGTTTCAAAAGTCATTAAAAAGACAGCGCAATACGTGGAAGTCCGTGATTGAACAGATGGAACTCTTGATTAAGGCTCTCGACTTATGACAGGACGGGATTTTTTAAAAAGTTTGAGAGAAGACAACTTCGCGCTCAAGTCCTTGGAAGATCGGATTGTTGAGCTGAGAAATAACCTCTACCGCGTTAAGACAATCAATTACTCCAAGGACCGAGTCGATGGCGGTGTGCCGTCAGATATCGCAGACCGAATCGGCATGATCCAGTCCTTGGTCGATGAGGCTAATGATAGGTGGGATTCGCTGATAAAGAAAAAGAGAATGGCACTTTCTATCATCTTCGAAATCAAGGATGGGCGCTATCAAGCTATCCTGGAGGAGCGCTATATCAATATGCGGTCGTGGAGCTTCATCGCGCGGCGAATTGGCTATGAAGAGAGCCAGACTTATCTGCTCCACAAAAAAGGACTCAATGTCTTTGATAGGATTTTTGATGAGAGAGAAAAAGTGCGTAGTGAATCGTAGGAGTCTCTCGTGATATCATGTAAGCTGTAAGAAGTGAGAGACAAAACGACCCTCGTCCCTGCTTCGCATGATGTTCACCTCCTTTCTAAGATTTAAGCAACGTACCGGAAACGGCCCCCGCAAATGCGAGGGCTTTTTTCGTGGAGGGATTTTTTAGAAAGGATTTTTTGGGAAAAGAAAATGGCAAGAGATTTTGCAAAACGGTTTTATGATTCAAAAGCGTGGAAGGATTTAGCCAGGCTGATTCGAGAAAAGAAACATTTTATCTGCGATAAATGCGGAAGACCTGGAGCACATCAGGTGCACCACATCATTGAGCTAACTCCGGACAACATCAACAACCCGAGCATCAGCCTCAACTCGAGGAACCTGATGCTGCTTTGCAACGACTGCCACAACAAGCTGCACCATCGCTTCGAGCAGGGAGCCAGCAGAAGCTACAGCTACGACAGCGAGGGGCATGTGGTGGCTGTTCGGGAAAAGGAGCGGCGGCGCTGACCCACCCCCCCGGGGTAGCTTTTTCGGCGGGGGCAAAACGACCCGTACCCCACTCTTGCGTGCGATAAATCCAATTTTACAGGCCGGGTGGAATGAGAAAGGAGGATGCCCATGAGCAAGGCAACGGAAAAAGCCCTTCGAACGAAGCGGATGAATGCCTACAGCAAGCAACTGATGCCCATCGCTGAACGGATTGAAGATGAACCACGTCGGAACATCGTCAAGATGCTCATCAGCAAGATCAGCTACCTGGCGGCGTGCCTTGATGAAACAAGAGATATTACGATGAAGGAAGGCACTGTGGTCGGCTATGACAATGGCGGCGGTCAAAAGGGCGTCAGGGTGCATCCTGCGACTCAGGTGTACACCCAGTACAGCAAGACGATGAACGCCGACTTGAAGCAGCTGGCCGCCTTCCTTCCGGAAGCGGAACAGAAGGCCGACGAACTGCAGGCCTTCATGGAAGAGCATAAATAGTGACCTGCGCCATTGAGGAATACAACGACGCCCTGCAGTCCGGCCGGATCACTGCCTGTAAAAAGCTGAAAGCGGTCTACAAGCACCTGGTGAAGAACATCAAGAATCCGGGAAAATTCCATTACAGCCAGGAAGCAGCCCAGAAGGCCGTGGATTTCATCGAGAATTTCTGCTGCATCCCAAAAATGAAGGGAACACCGAAATTCAAACTGGAACTGTGGCAGAAAGCCCTGGTGGAAGCCACGTTCGGTTTTGTGGATACGGATGGCAACCGGCAATATCGGGAAATCTTCCTGTTCATTGGCCGGAAAAACGCAAAATCCATCCTGGGCGCTGCAATGGCCCTCTACCTGCTGCTGGCAGACGGAGAGGACGGCCCGGAAATTTACACCGCTGCCACGGACCGCTCCCAGGCTAAGGTGGTCTGGGAATACGCCATTTCAATGATTAATCATTCGCCTGCGCTTCGGAAATACCTGAGACCGAAGGTGAATCTCATTGAATGTAAGGCCAACGGCGGGAAATTCGTACCGCTGTCGAAGAACTCCGGATCCCTGGACGGCCTGAACGTGTCCGGGATGTTCCTGGACGAACTCCACGCCATCAAGGACCGGAACATGTACGACGTCCTGAAGGGCGGCACCTACGCACGGAGCCAGCCGCTCACAGTGATCATGTCAACCGGTGGTTATTACGAACAAGATTCATTATTTGATACGAAATACAGCGAATACATGAGCATCATCGACGGCTACACGTCGGGACGGTACACCGATGAATCCACGCTTCCAATCATTTATGAGCTGGACAGTAAGGAAGAGGTGCTGGACCCGAAGAACTGGATAAAGGCAAACCCGAACCTTGGTGTTTCCAAGAATCCAGAACAGCTTGAGCGGGAGTTCAACCGGGCCACCCTGGACGAAAAGACTATGCGTGACCTGCTGGTGAAACAGTTCAACTTCCGGGAGAACGCCCGTGACACGTTCTTCAATCTGGAAGACGTGGAAAATAAAGAGACATTCAACCTGGATGATCTCTCAGGCATGTATTTCTTCGGTGGCGTCGACTTGTCTGAGACCACTGACCTCACATGTGCGACCGCTGCCTTTCCCGTAAATGATCCGGAGACGGACGAACCAAAGCTGATGGTTCATCAGATGTACTGGATCCCGGAAGATACGCTCCGGGAACACATCGAAAAGGACAAGGTACCGTATGATGTCTGGATCCGTGACGGATGGGTACGGACCTGCCCTGGGAATGTCATCGATCAAAAGGCCGTGGTCAGCTGGTTCCAGGAACTCCAGGGAACTTACAACGTCTATGCCTATAAAATCGGCTACGACGCCTACAATGCTCAGTACCTGACCAAGGATCTGGAAGAAAATTTCGGCCATGATCTCTGTGAAAAAGTAAACCAGAATTTTAAAGGCTTGTCATCCCAGATGTACTTATCAAAAGCCTGGTTCAAAAAACGAAAAATCGTGTACAACTACAATCCTGTCCTGCTGTGGTGTCTGCTAAACACCGAGGCAGTCACGGACACCCAGGGCAACGTGAAACCCTATAAAAACAGAAACCTACGGAAACGCATCGACGGCTACAGTAGCCTGCTGGATGCGTTTTGTGTTTATCTGGACCACAAGGACGAAATCTAGGAAGGAGGTGAGACTATGAAAGGAATCCTGAGAAGTGCTTTCGACACCGTGTTCGGAGGTACTAAAGAGCCAAAGACCACCACCCAGTTCCAAATGATCAATGGCTGGAGAAACGTCTTCGTCCCCATGGAAGACTACTCCAAAGACATCCTGATCAAGACCTGCATCGACAGGGTGGCCACTCACGTGGCGAAGCTGCACCCAAACCATGTGGTGATGAAGAAGGGAAAGAAGCAGCCAGCGAAAGACAGCCAGCTTCAAACCCTGCTGGCGCTGTCCCCGAATCCGTACATGAACGCCTACAGCTTCCTCTACAATCTGGCCACGAAGGCAATCGCCAACAAAAACGCCTTCGCCTACATCAAGAGGGACCGGCAGCGGAATGTCCTCAGCCTGTGGCCAATGGAATACCAAAGCTGTGAAGCCAGGGAAGACGACCGTGGGAACCTCTACATCATGTTCCGGTATGGCGGCACCCATTCCACCCGGACCGTCCCCTACACGGACCTAATCCATCTCCGGAACATGTTCCAGCAGGGAGAAATCTTTGCCGACACCGACGACAACATTTCCACACATATGGCCATGCTGACTAAGCTGGAACAGAGCTTTGACAATGTGGTGGAAAATTCCGGCCGGATCCGTGGCATCGCTAAGATCGCCGGCCAGGCGGGGACAGAAGCCTGGAAGAGCAAGGCCAAAATGCTCAACGAGAACCTGAAAGACCCTGCCCAGGGCGGAATGGTGGTCACTGACGGCACCATGGAATTCACACCGGTGGACAGCGAGCCGAAGGCAGCCGATACGGCCCAGCTGGAGTTCGTTCGAGACACCATTTATCACTACTTCGGAGTTTCAAAGCCGATCGCCGAAGGTGTCTATGATGAAACGGCATGGAGCGCATTCTTCGAATCCGTCATCGAACCGTTTTCCATCCAGATGAGCCAGGAATTTACCCGGAAGCTCTTTACTCCGGCCGAGATTTCTGCCGGGAACGAGATCGTGTTCGACGCCAACCGGCTGACCTACGCCAGCACGGATACCAAAGTGGAACTGATCCGGCAGCTTCGTCCTCTGGGCATCCTGACAACTAACCAGAGCCTGGAAATCATGAACCTGCCGCCCATCGCTGACGGCGACGATCGTGTCCAGACCCTGAACGTAGCCAACACGGATATCGTGAGCCAGTATCAGATGAGCCAGGCCGATTCCCAGAAGGGAGGTGAGAAGGATGAACAAGGACCAACTGATGATCAGACAGATTGACGTCAAACCGTCTGACGAAGACATGGTCATCGAAGGCTATGCTGCTGTCTACGACTCTCCTACAGTCCTATGGACCGATGATGACGGAACCCAGTACAAAGAGGTCATCGATCGGGGAGCTTTTGCCGCAGCAGATCTGTCCAATGTGGTACTGAGGTACAACCACAGCCCGGAAGGCATGGTGCTGGCAAGGACCACGAACGGCACGCTGCAGGTGACTCCGGACCAGAATGGCTTGAGGATCCGGGCAAAACTGGCACCCACAACGGCCGGGAAGGACCTGTATGCCCTGATCAAGAGGGGCGATGTAAACAAAATGAGCTTCGGGGGCTACAGCCAGGAGGTGGACTATGATCTGGACAACCACATGCGGCACATCAAGACCATGCGGAACCTTTTTGACGTCTCTGCCGTTGACTTTCCTGCCTATGAGGCGACCTCCCTAGCGGCCGTCCAGCGAAGCTTCGAAGAAGCCAGAAAAACTGAACAGAATCTGATTGAAGAGCGCATGCGGATCCAGATCGCAGCGCTTTTTTAATACCTGAAAAAGAAAGAGGGAATGCTTAATGACTATCACTGAAATCATCCAGAAAAAAACTGAACTGCTGGAACGCTCCAAGACGGCCACCGTCGAACAGCTGAAAAACATCCAGAAGGAAATGGAAGGCCTGAACGTTGAACTGAAGAAAGCCCAGGACGATCAGCAGGCAGAAATGCTGAGAAACAGCATCGCAAGTCAGATGGACAACGGTGCTTATGCCGGGAACATCCTGGCTGATGTTGGCGCTCCGAAAAAGGCACCTGTTGTGAATGCGAAAACCTTCGCCAGCACGCCTGAATATCGCCAGGCCTTTATGGACTACGTCCTGGAAGGGAAGATGGATCCCATGTTCAGGGCTGTAGCGACTACCGCAAACAACGGCGCTGTGATTCCTGTCCCTGTGCTGAATGAAATCGTGGAAAAGATGATGAAATACGGGAACATCCTGCCCCTGGTTCGTCATCTGAATTACCCGGCAGGAATGACCGTTCCCACCTCCACTCTGGAAGCCACCGCTAAATGGGTGGACGAAGGTGCCACCATTGCCGCTGACGGGAAAAAGACCGCCTCCGTGGCATTCGCCGGTTATCAGCTGGCTGCAGCTGTCGGCCTGACCTTCCAGGCTCAAATCAAGAGCATGGCCATTTTCGAACAGGCCCTGGTCCAGGATGTATCTAAAGCGATGACTCTGGCTTTGGAAGAAGCCATCATCTCCGGCGACGGCACTGGCAAGCCTACCGGCATCATCAAAGCTACTCCTGCTGCGAAATTGACCACCAAAGCTCCGGATTACAAATTCCTGATCAGCATTCTGAAGGCCATTCCTTCCGCATACAAGAGCGGCTCTGTGCTGGTGATGAACGAATCCACCTTCCTGGACTTTGCCGGGATCACCGATACCGCTGGCCAGCCCATCGCCCATGTGAACTATGGCATTGACGGCGCTCCTGCTGCACGGATCCTGGGCAAGCCGGTTGTCTTCACCGACTTCCTGCCTTCTTTGGATAGTGCCCAAACCGGGAATACTGTTGCCTTTGCCTTTGATATGAGCAAATACATCCTGAATGTAGCTTATGCCATGGATCTGGTATCCTACGTCGACAACGCCACCAGAAACCGCATCTATCAGAGCATTGGCCTGTACGACGGAAAAGTCGTTGACGCCAACGGCCTGGTGCTGATCAACAAGGCGGGGGCCTAACCCTCTCCCGCCTCTTTTGAGGAGGGTAGAGAATGGAACTAAACGATTTTAAAAACTATCTCCATGTCGACGCTGATCTGACGGACGATGACTCTCTCATCCAATCCCTGATGAGCTCTGCGAAAGAATACATCGTGAACAGCACAGGGAAGAAATGGACGGAAAGCCCAGACACTCCTCTGATGCTGACCTGTGCAAAGCTCCTGGTGGCCCACTGGTATTCTGATCGGACGCTGGTTTCCAAATCCAACGTGCAGGAATACAACCACAGCATTACGAGCATGCTGCACTTGATTGAGATGTCTGACGCATATCCTGAAAAGGCGGTGAGCACGGAATGATCTGCAACCCTGGATTGCTGAATAGAAAGGTGACCATCTATCGGCCCACGGTAACGGCAGGGACCGAGCTGGACACTCAGACGGATAGAGTGTTGTACTCAAACGTTTCTGCCTGGATCGCCCCGGTTCGGGGCCTTCAGTATAAAGAAGATGGAACAGACCGGAACGACGCCACGGTGAAGATTGTGATCCGCTATCGCAAGGGTATTACGGATGGCTGTTGGGTGGGATATAAAGACCATCACTACCTGGTGACTTACATTTCCGACCCGGATATGCAGCATGAGTCCCTGGAATTGATGTGCGTGGAACGGCTTCGTGGCGATCCTCCGGAATCTGTCCAGGATGGATGGGAGCCGTGATGCTATGGCTGATTTTGCGATCAAGGGCATGGAAGAACTAAACACCGATATCCTGGAAGCCGCTCAGCATTACCCGAAAGAGGTTGAAAAGCACCTCAAAAAGACCGGTGATGTGCTAAAAAAGAAAGCCATCGAGAAAACCCCGGATTCTGGGACCGATCACAAGCGAAAGCTTAGTAAGTCCTGGAAATCGGAAATCGAGGGCATGACTGTTGACAGCCTGGAATATCAGCTACGGAACACATCGCCCCACTATCACCTGGTGGAACGGGGACACAAGCTGGTAACCCGGAAGGGAAAAACCATCGGCTTCGTCCAGGGGCGGCACTTTTTTGAAAAGGCATGTGACGCTTTCAATGCATCGGATGAAGTCGGCAAGGAGATGGACAGATTCATAGCAGAAATTAAAAGGAAGATTGCTCATGATTGACGACACAGATATCCTGAAGGCCGTCAGAGCTCAGCTGAAGGCGGCGTGGCCGGACGTGGACGTGAACCTGGACGATGTCCAGAGGTCCTTCCGGCTGCCGTGCTTCTTCCTTCGTTTTTTCGAGCTTGACAGCCCTCAAATGGTGTACAGCAGGAGCTTGAAAAGGTCCTGCACTCTACACATTGATTACTTTACCCAGAAGAACCGGAACTCTGCTATCGAGCTGTACAAGGTCCGGAAGCGGCTCCGGGAGCTCTTCACATTCGGTCTCCAGGTTGGCGACAGGGTCTTCAACTTCGATGGGATTTCGACTGAAACAAACGGAAAAGACGCAGATATCCTCTCTGCGACTCTCAGTTTTTCCTTCTACGACGTCATCGCTGGCAAAGAAGAAGATCCACCGACCATCGGAAATATCGAACAAGACATTGAACTTTTAAAGGAGTGAGAAAATGGCTCAAAAAGCACCTAGCGTCATCGTGACGTTTAAAGAACGGGGCATCACGGCCATCCAGCGCAGTCAGCGTGGCATCCTGGCCATGATTCTGACCGAAACCCAACCGCTGGAGCCGCTGACCATCTACTCTGTTGACGATATCCCGGAATCCGGGCTGGCTGCCGACAACGTAGAACAGATCCAGCTGGCTCTCAAAGGTTACCAGACCAGCCCCAGAAAGATTCTTGTTTATACCGTCAAAGACACCACCTACACCGACATTCTGAAAACCCTGGAAAATGTCCGTTTTGATTGGCTGGTAATCCCTGGCATTTCTGCAGAGAATGCGGAAAGCGTGGCATCCTGGATTAAATCCATGCGCACCGTTAAGGACAAGGCCGTGAAGGCCGTCCTACCCAATGAAGCAGCCGACTTCGAAGGCGTGGTGAACTTCACCAATACTAGCCTTCAGACGAAGAGCAAGACCTATACTGCTGCCCAGTACTGTTCCAGAGTAGCGGGCATCATTTGCGGTACTCCGATGACCATCTCCTGCACGTATGCCCCGGCTCCTGAGCTGATCGCCTGCGACAGCTACACCAGCGATGAACGGGATGAAAAGGTGGGCAATGGAGAACTGTTCTTCTTTAACGATGGCGAGAAAATTAAGATCTGCAAAGGCGTCAACTCCTACGTGACTACTGTCCAGGGCAAGCTGAACTCCTACCAGAAAATCAAGCTGGTGGATCTGATGGATATGATCCACGACGACATCAAGCAGACCGGGCACGACAGCTACATCGGAAAATACGCCAATAGTTATGACAACCGGTGCCTGCTGGTGACCGCCATCAACGGTTATTTCCACGAGCTGGAAAAAGAAGGACTCCTGGAAGTCGGCCAGAACCTGGCGGAAATCGACATTGAAGCCACGAAGAACTGGTTGGAAGCCAATGGGAAATACACCCGTGACGAACTGGAAAGCATGACCGATCTGGCCATCAAGAAGGCCAACATTGGCGAGAATGTGTTCATTAAATCCACTATCTCCATGCTGGATGCCATCGAACACATTGAAGTCAGCAACATCATCCAATAAGGAGGGATATAGATGCACGAGGTTGATACTCAGCGAGTCGTCTATGGTTCTTATGGGCAGCTCTGGCTGGATGGAGACGAAATTGCCGAAATCATCTCCTGTAAAGCTACCCTGACTGCCCAGAAGACGGCCATCAAGCGCAGCCGCCATCTGGTTGACGGATACAAGACCACAGGATATGAAGCCAAAGGCAGCATCAAGCTGCACAAAGTCAGCTCCTACCTGATTAAAAAGCTGGCCCCGGCCATCAAGGAAGGGAAACAGGTAAAATTTACGCTGATCAGCAAGCTGGACGACCCCAACTCCCTGGGCGCAGAACGGATTGCCCTGTATGGCGTAATGTTTGACGCCGTCGACCTGATCAACTGGGAACTGGGCAAGGTAGGCGAGGAAGACCAGAACTTCACTTTCGAGGATTTCGACCTGCTTGACCTGATCGACGAAGAATAAGGAGAAAAAGCATGAGCGTACTCGCACTGCTGCTTAATGCAGACACAAAAAAAATTGAAGAAAAGCAGACTAAAAAGATGGAAATCCCCAGGCTCTCTGCAGCCCTGGGGGCTCCTTTTGAATTGGAATTGCAACCAATCGACCCGGAGCTGTATTCCGAGATCCAGGAAAGTGCTGTAAACCTGGACAAAAAAGGCGGCCTGAAGAGCATCGACACCTATGCGCTGTCGGTTCGGACCTGCGTCGAAGGCATCAAGGACCCGTCGATGAAAGACAAGGGATTGATGAAGAAATTCGGAGCGGCCTCTCCTAATGACCTTGTAAAAAAGCTGTTCCTGGCTGGCGAAATCAGTGATATTTCCCAGGAAATCAGCAAGGTCAACGGATACACGAGCCAGGACGAAACGGATGAAATAGTAAAAAACTGATAGAGACGGACGGGGAAGTTGAGCGCATGTACTTCCTCTTCCGGTTTCACAATATGGACCCGGCCCGGGTTGAGCGCATGCCAATCCGGGAGAAACAGGTCCTTTTTTCGTTCGCAGCATACGAAATCGCAGAACGGAACGCAGAAATCGAATCTTTGAAGAAGGGAGGGGACGATCATGGCACGAGTCATTGACGCCATCATCCGGCTCCATGATCAGTTCAGTCCTGTGCTGAAGAAAGTCAGCAATAGCCTGACGGAGTCGGAAAAGATGACAAACCGATTCGGCAGGAATTTGAAGAGCATCGGCGGAACAATGTCTTCTGTCGGAGCGACGGTTTCAACGGCCATGGCGCCCATTATGGCTGCCGCCGCTGCCGGGTTGAAGCTCCACAGCGACTTCGAACGTGGCATGGCTAAAGTCAGCACGCTGGTGGATACAAACGTAGTCAGCCTTCAGCAACTGTCCAATGGGATTCGCCAGATCTCCGATGAAACCGGCATGAGCGTGACCGAACTGGCTGAAGCTGAATATCAGGCAATTTCCGCTTCCGTTGACACGGCCCACGTGACCGACTTCGTTCGGACAGCAGCCATTGCCGCAAAGGCTGGCTTCACCGACACGACGACGGCTATTGACGGACTGACGACAGTGCTCAACTCCTACGGCCTGAGTGCTGAAAACGCCGGGAAAATCACGGATCAGATGCTAATGACGCAGAACCTGGGCAAAACCACCTTTGGCGATCTAGCTCAGGGCATTGGTTCCGTGGCCACGGCGGCCAGCCTGGCCAAAGTCAGCACGGATGATCTATTCGCCAGCATGGCTATCTTGACCAAAAACGGCGTACAAACGTCCGAAGCTTTCACCGGCTTTCAGGGCATTCTGAGTGCGGTGTCCAAACAGAGTCAGCAGACGGTTAAAACAGCTGCAGCCCTGGGGATTGACTTCACGCCGGAACACCTGGGACAAGTCGGATGGATAAAATTCCTGGAAGAAGTCAAAGCGAAAGTCGGCGATGATCAGACAGCTATCCAGCGCCTGTTCGGACGTGTCGAAGCGGCCAACGCCTTCAAGGTTCTAACCAAAGATATGGGGCAGCTGAAAGACGCCCAGAGAGCTATAGGGGACTCCATGGGAGCCACGGAGCTGGCATTTAACAAGATGCTGACCCCGGCGGAGAAAAACAAGATCGCAATGAACCAGATGAAGAACGCTCTCATGGATCTCCGTGGTGTCGTCGCTCCTGTTGTCATGGCGACCGCTCAGGCTGTCAAAGCCTTCACCGGTTGGTGGAACGGGCTCAGCGACGGACAGAAAGCCTTTGCAGTCCATGCCATCCAGGCTGTGGCTGCTTTTGGTGCAATCACCCTGGCAACCGGCAAAGCCATCAGCACACTGGGACGTTTCAGCATCTTTATCAGCAGATTGCCCGGGACGTTCCGCAACATCCGGAGTGCTGCTTCCACCATCGGGAAAGGCTTTCAGGTTATTCCTGGCGCCCTTCGTCTCGTAGGCGGAGGCTTCCTCCGTTTTGCTGGAATCGTAAAAACGGCCATGAGTGGCATCGCTGCTGCCGTAGCTGCTAACCCGGTATTTTTCGCTCTAACGGCCCTGGTGATGCTTCTGATTGTGGTCTACACCCACTGGGATGAGATTGTGAGCTATGTCAAGGAGAACTTCCCCCAGGTCTATGCAGTGGTAACCAGTGTTGTGTCCAACGTCATGAGCAAGCTGAGTGCCCTGATTGACTGGATCACGGGGACGCTGATCCCGATGTGGACCAACGGCTGGAACACCATGAAAGCCATCTTCGAAGGGGCTTTTGACGGGATCTCCACGATAGCCCACAGGGCGCTGGATTGGATCCTGGACAAAGTGGAGAGCATCAAGAGCGCCGTGTCCAGCATTCATCTGCCGAGCTTCAGCCTAGGAGGACACGCTACCGGAACTATGGGCCTTCCTGGTGGAACTACTTTTATTCACGAGCAAGGGCCCGAAATTATGGACCTGCCCACCGGCACTCGAATTATTCCTCATTCTGAGAGCCTGAAGCAGGAATATGCGAGAGGCCGAAAAGAAGGTAGCGGGAAAGGCGGCATGAGCATCACCATCCCGAAGCTGGCTGATCAGATTGTGGTCCGGGAAGATGCAGACGTCGACCGAATCATGGAAAAACTTGTATTTAAGTTGAAGCAGTTCAGCATCAACCGCATGGAGGGGGCGATCTAATGGCGAATGAATTTTGGAGCGGGCTTATAGCCGGACTCATTTCCGGGAACGTCAACTCTGTGATTCTGAGCGCCAATGGAGACTCCATGACGCTCCCGATCATGCCGGAAACGGTGGAAACGAGCGTCTCCCAGAACAACGGCACTGTGACCATCAATGCTGATGGCGACTACAACATGCCAGGCAAGACGGGACTCCATGAGATCAGCCTGGATGGGATTTTCCCGGCTCAGAACTACAGCTTCGTGGATGTTATCCCGGAAAGCCCGGAAGACTATGTTTATAAGCTGGAAAACTGGCGGTCAACTGCCCAGGTAGTACAGCTGACTGTGCCGGACAGCCCCATCGACCTTCCGTTTCTCATCGAATCACTGAAATACGGATACAAGGATGGGACCTACGATATCTATTTCAGCATCTCTTTTCGGGAGTATCGGTACATCGCTGGGATTTCCAACGATAAAATTAACGAACTGACCGGGCTTAAATCCCGCCCTGATACCATGGTGGGCACGGGTGGCATCATCGGCACGACTGCAACTAGCGGAACGGATATGGCAGGGAATATCGGCAGAGCTATCGGCAGTGCTGTAAGATCTGGCACGACGTCTCCCATGGGCTGTATCGAAGCCGCCATGAGGGCCTGTAAGAAAGGCGGCGTGAAGCCGGGCGACCTGATCAAGGTGGCCGCATCGGGGGTGATGGTGAATGACAGAATCATTTAGCCTTCTCGATGTAACCACAGGTGTGGATCTCACGCCCTGGATCATTTCCTATGAGTGGTCCGGGGACCTGGAACAGGCGGGCCGGAAACTGAATTTTAAAATTGCCTATACCACAAAGGACCAGGCATGGACGAACCCCACAGTCAATCTAGGGGACGAGGTTATGCACTACTGCATCGCCCCAACGGCTGGCGGCCAGTTTGACCTTTTCCACGGGAAAATCTTTATGCAGAGCCGGGAAAGCAGCTCCTACGAGATGGAATTTGTTGCCTACGATAAGCTGATTTATCTGGCAAAATCCAAATACACGTTGAAATTCTCGAAAGCGCCTGTGAAGGACGTTCTCTCCACGGTAGCCAGCAAGGCCGGTTTGACCCTGGGCCGTGTGGCTGATGATTTGACATACACCGTCGACTTTGTGGCCGACGGAATGACCGGCACGGAAATCATTAAGAAAGCCCTGGAACAGGGACGAAAGAAATCCGGGAAAAGCTATCACATCTATCTAGATGCCCAGGACCGGCTGAACGTCGTCAGAGCTGACACGATCATCCAGGGGTATGCAATCACCGATATGACCAATCTGACCACAGCCAGCCACAGCGCCAGCATCGAGGATATGGTCAACCGGGTGGAAATCACTGACAAGGACGGCCATGTAATCGGGGCTGTGACCAACTCCAATGACGTCAAAGCCTATGGCACGATTCAGGGCGTGTATAAAGTCGACAACAAACAGGATACACAGGCCAGTGCCAAAGCCCTACTGAAAAGCGTAAGCGAGCATAGCGAGGTCGAAGCCCTGGGCAACATCCAGTGCATTGCTGGATATGCGGTTGAAATCCAGGAAGAGCAGCTGAAAGGGACCTTCTTGATCGTATCTGATTCTCATACCATCGAGAACAACCGACACATGATGAAGCTGACGCTGCGTTATCTAGATCCGAAAGCAAGTCTAGAGATCACCACAGAAGGAAGCACTGGTGGTACGACTGTAAATGCGGATGGATTAGACACGGGGGCTGATGCCTGGCTGGGAACCACCATGGATAACGGAACGGAAGGATGTGTGGAAGCAGCAACGAAAGTCGGCAGCTATTACAGCCCGTTCCTGGCACAGGAGCAGCAAGCGGGGGTTGTCAACGTGGATACGCTGTGCGCCGATGCTGGTGATCAAGTAATCGATTTTGACGCATCACAGCTGGAAAAAGGCGACGTTATCGTTTATGGAGACAATGACCATGTGGTCATTTACGATGGCCAGGGCGGCTACATTGGAAACAGCAGCAGCCAGGATATGGTCATCCATGGATCGGATTATAACGAAATGGGCGACTTGACCCCGAGCAAAATCATCAAGACGTCGAGAATGTAGGGAGGCCACAATGAAGAAAAACCCATACAGTGAGCTCCTTGGAATCATGAACGGCGTGGGGAGAAATAACCAGAGCCCGGTTATCCAGATCGGGACCATCCTGGAGCCACCGCCCAACATCAAGGTGAGATACAAGAGCATCATTCTGGAAGCTGCCGAATGTTATATAAGTGAATATCTTCTGACCCAATATAAGAGATCGGCAGAAGGGAATATAAAAACAATCACAGAAAACGCAGCAGGAGGATCTGGTGACGCTCAATATGCAAGCCATGCCCACACAGTCAATCACTACTACTCGGAATCCTGGATTACAACGGATACACTGAAGCCTGGTGACAAGGTTGCCATCATGCCGTGTGAATCCGAAGATGGCACCAGCCAGACATACATTATCCTGGACAAAATCGTCCGTCCGAATCGAGGTGCATTTTAATGAACCCTTTCATCGCCGGGCCTATCACCCAGACCGCCAAAAGCTACACGGCGAACCTGCCGGAGCTCCAGGAACTGGCATGGGACTTTACCCATGATACCTTCGTTCACGACAATGATGGCCGCTTGAAAACGGTCACAGGGAACGAGGCTTTGAAGGTCTGGATCTACAAAGCCCTGAAGACGGAGCGCTATCGCTACATGGCCTATCTCCACGGCGACTACAACGCCGAAGGTAACTATGGTACAGAACTGGAACGTTTCATCGGCACAAGGTCCAACTCCGAAATCAGCACCACGGAAATCAAGAGATACATCAAGGATGGGCTCCTGGTGAATCCATACATCAAGAGCGTGGACGCCATCGAGACAACCGTCAGGGATGGAGAAAACCTGACGCTGACTGTCAATCTGACAAGCGTCTACGGCAGTACGTCCATCACAGTAGGAGGTGAATAGGATTGTTTGAAACACAAAGCAAGGACGAAATCCAGAAACGCATGGCGGCGGACCTTTCCGCCATGCACCCAAACAGCACCATCGAAGGCAGCTTCGGCAGGGACGTCATTAATGCTACCAGCGTGGAATTTGAGAAAACTTATGCAGAGCTCTCCCTGGTGAACCAGGCAGGATTTGCCCAGACCAGCTGGGGAGACTATCTGGAAAACATCGCTGAAGAACATGGCGTCTTTAGACGGGCAGCTGTCCAGGCCATCGGAACTGTCACTGTGACCGGCACGGGTACTGTCTCCCAGGGTGCACTGTTCCAGACCCAGGACGGCACGGAATTTACGGCCACGGAGACCGTCAAGGTCACCACCATGGCAGACATCCCCGTGAAAGCTGTGGAGTATGGTGCCAAAGGCAACGTGGCCGCCGGGGCCATTACGATCATCCCCATGAGCATCCCCGGCATCACCCGGGTAACCAATGCCAAAGCCACATACGATGGATTTGACGAAGAAACGGACGATGAGCTCCGGGAACGGCTGCTGTTTAAGGTGCGCCAACCGGCTACCTCTGGCAACATAAACGACTACATCGAGTGGGGAACCAGCGTGGAAGGCGTGGGGCACATCACGGTTGTCCCTCTTTGGAACGGCAATGGGACTGTGAAGCTGCTGGTGACTGACTCTAACGGCCAACCGGCCAGCCCGGACCTTTTGTCCAGGGTGACAGAAAAAGTGGAAAGTATGCACCCCATCGGGGCTGACGTGTCCGTTATCGCTCCCTCCGTACTGGGCTTGACCATTGCCCTTACGCCCACCAAAGGCGGGGGAGATGCCGATGCCATTAAGAAGGTCCTCAATAAATATTTCCTGAGCAAGCAGTATACGGAGAAAAAGGTCAGCTATGCCAAAGTCGGACAGCTGATCATTGAGAACGCCGACACGACCCAGGTGGAAGATTACGACAACCTCACCATCAATGGAGCCACAGCCAACATCGGTGTGGACACTGACCAAATCCCATCCATCGTGGAGGTGGTCCTGAATGCCTAACTTTAGACTGCTGCGAGACAGCGACCCGGACGTCAGCAAGTACCTGCCTCTGTTTCTCATCAACGATAAAACCTTTAAATCCTGGCTGGACACACAGAGCGAGGAACACAAGCGCATCTGGCTGGACATCATCGATGCCTGGAAACAGTGCTACGTAAATGAGGCCACCTGGGGCCTGTCTGACTGGGAAGCCTTTTTGGGGATCCCGACGGATGAAAAGCTGTCCTACACAGTGAGACGGGCGACGATCATTGCCAAAATGAACGGCACGCAGACGGTGACCAAAGAATTCCTGGAGCGTACCATCAACAGCTTCACCAGCGATAAATCCAGCCGTGTGGTGGAACATCCAGACCAGTACAGCGTTGACATTTACCTGCCTAATGGTGGTGTTCTCTCTTTCGAGGAAATGGACAAGGCCATCCGGACGTTTATGCCAGCTCACATCGGCTGGCGATATATCTATCAGACCTACGTCAACGGCAGCCAGTACATCGGGGGTGTGCTCCGTCCCGCCCGGACCATCATGGAGATGGGCAGGCTGAAAGGTGACAAGCTGACCGGTCAGAGCGTGCTACGACTGGACAAGGCCATCGACTACGTCAACGGGGATGGGCAAATCCAGACCACACCGGATGGAGCCAAGACCAACGCCGTGCTGGATTTCACGCCTACGACCATCAGTCCCTGTTCATCCGCTCCCATCGGAGCCACAGACGGTATTTTCTACGTCAGCGGAGATGGCAGCGTCAAAACGATTAGTTAGAAAAGGAGTGAGATAATGGCAGAATTTCACAACATCACCGTCACCAATGACGGCATGAAGCTGATTTCCCTGGCCTCTGCCATGCAGAAGCCCATTGTATTTGACCGCATGGACATCGGGGATAGCAGACCGGCAGATGCCAGCAAGGTGGCGTCCCTGACCGCTGTGGTCAGCAAGCGCATCGAGGCGACCATCTCCGATATCAGAGTGGTCACCAATGCCGATGTCAGCGAAGCCCGCTATCGCATCCTGGGCAAATACAGCAACAGCACCTTGACAACGGGCTTTAAATTGTCAGAAGTCGGCGTGATTGCCCACGTCGAGTCAAACTACTACCAGGATTCCGGCTGGAACGGCTACGCCGGCGAGAACTTGCTCTTCGGCTATTTTTATGCGGATGATGGGAAAGAAGACTGGCTGCCGTCCAAAGATACGCCCATGGACGATTTGCAGATGGGCGCCTATTTTACGGTCAGCAATGCCACCAGCATTGCTGTCTACATCAACGAAGAAGACAACGTTAGCCGCTCCGATTTCAACGCCCATCTGACCGACAAAAACGCCCACTCCGATGTGATCGGCTGCACAAGCACGTCCGACGGCGACCGAGGGTTTGTTCCTCAGCCTAAAAAAGGCATGCAGGATAACTATTATCTGGGTGCAGACGGCACCTGGAAGCAGGTCAAGCAGCGGTCCGTCAAGGACATCATCGACATCATCTATCCGGTTGGATTTGTCATCGCTACCACTGGCGACCAAAACCCAAACCAGCTGTGGCCTGGCACAACTTGGAAACGCACGTTGCAGGGCCGTGTGCCTATCGGGGCCGGCGAATACTGGGAAAACGGGAAAAAGTTTAGCTATTCCGTAGGGGATACGGGCGGCGAAGCTGAACACAAACTCACTGAGAGTGAACTGGCAAAAATCACGCCTAAAATTGCGTCGTCTACGCTGGCTGTATCTAGGGTTGCACAAATTCATGGGGTCGTTACAAATTACTCGTCAACCAACCAATACAAAGATGTTCCGAAAAATGGTTGGTCGGGAACAATTGTCAGCGGTGAAGAATCGGGCGGAGGGAACAAGGACCACGGAATAGAGGTCCGCAACGTCCTTGAAACCTTGTCCCCGTCTATTGCAATAGCTTCTATCGGGGGGGACGAACGGCATGAAAACCGTCCCCCGTTCCAAGGTGTTTGTTATTGGGTCCGAACCCAATAGGCTACGCCGCTATACGGCATGCGGTTTTCATGAGCGGCCCCGCCGCCAAAACTGGAAATTTCAACACTGTGAGAATGGTTTCCTGCGGCTTTTGTATTTTGCCATGTGGCCCAAGAACTGGCTCCGTTATAAGATTGATTATTCCCCGTTTGGTTAGAAACATTAAGGTACTGATGAGTGTGGTTTCCAGTTGTACTACATGATGCCTTAGGCGTGATTCTAGGCAGTTCACTCTCAGTGAAAGGAGATAAAAATGCATGTTTTTCAGATTTTAAAAAATAATGTTTTGATCATCGACGGCGACCGCACATACAGCGATACCGTCGATAATTTTTTACTCGACGCCGGGGCTGTATCCGTCCCGGAATCCGTAGTCTACGACGATGCTCAAGAGTGCTGCATAGTTGATAGGGAGTTTTTGCCATATCCCAACGGCACCTACAGCGGCTACTGTGAGCGCATCCAGGACCTGCTGGATGCCCAGGCTAAACGTACCTACGTACCACCGGCTGAACCGACGGAAGAGGACCAGAAAGCAGCCCTCAAAGCCGACTATGACAGCGCGGTTAAGGAACTGACCGACAGCATGGCTGTAGCTCTCCTGACCGGCGACACGGACGCTCAGGAAAGTATCCGGGCAGATTTTAAAGACCTGCAAGCCCAATACAAGGAGGCGATGGAGAATGTTTAAGATCCCGAAGCGTTGCGAATATTGCGCTCACAAGCTGGTGGACGATAAATGCGTAAACCCGGCCTGCATTGCTTATAAGCCGGAACAGCAAGCCGATGAAAAGAAGGATGGTGAGTCTAAATGACGACAAGAGCAATCGTGCCCAACGGCGATGGCGAAGGATCCCTTGGTATTGAAGGGTTAAATTGGGGAGCTATGTACGTCTCGTCACCGGAAAAGGACGATAACTCTCAGAAAGTGCCTACCACGGCGTGGGTCCAGAAGCTCCTGGCCGATGCCCTGGCTAAACAAAAAGCGGCCTACGAGCAAGCCATCAGCACGGCAGTTTCAGCCGCCCAGACGAAAGCAAAGCTCGACGCCCACCCCGTCGGCTCGTACTACTTCAGCGACAAAAGCACCAGCCCCGCTGACCTGTTCGGCGGTACGTGGGAAGCCCTGCCAGCAGGCTACACGCTCATCGCACAGGGTTCCGGCACAGATGATTTCGGCTCGTTTAACTACGTGGCGGGCACGAAATACGGCGAGCGAATGCACAAGCTCACCACCGATGAACTGCCCCATATCAGAGGAGATGTCCTCGATTTTGCTAGACAAGATCCAAATCAAAAGCTGACCACCCACGGCGTATTTTCGGCTCCTGCATCCATTGAAAATGTCAGCTTCGGGTCAAATCCACAAAGCGGGCAAGGTGACGGGTTTGTCATGGATTTCGGTAAAGATGTCCCTCACAACAACCTGTCTCCCTGCGTGGCGGCCTATGTGTGGAGGCGTACCGCATAGCCACCGATGAGATGCCATCTCATGGTCACAGGATAGCATTGGCCAAGGGTGGGTTTCCACAGACCGAGCCGCAATCTATCTTGTACAATGCTGGTCAATCAAACAACAGCATAAACGGTACTTTCACCGACAGGAAAGTATCTGGATATTATGCTGACGGTAATCATGGCTATTATTTCCAGAGCGAATTTATTGAACCAACAGGCGGCGGCCAGCCCCACAATAATATGCCGCCATACTACACCCTAGCTTTTATCATGAAACTTTAATGGAGGACAAAGCGTGAACGACATCATCATCGAGGGATTAAGCACAGTTATCAGCCTTGCCGTGGGCGGGCTTATCGGCTACGTCGTGGCCTATGTTACTGGTCTAAAAGCAATCAGAAAGGGTATGCAACTGATTCTGCGGGCATCTCTTAACGACATGTACAACCGTTTTCAGATCATTGCACCAACGGCGGAAGAAAAACAAGTATTTGAAGAGATGTACAGCGTCTATGAAAAACTAGCCGAAAACGGAGTCATGACAGCAAAGCATGACGAAGTTCTCCACATGGCGGAAGAGGTCCGGAAATGAAGCGGCTGCAGAAGACGCTGCTAGACCTGCTGGGCTCCATGGGAAGGATGAAAGTAAAGGGCCTGCCGCGAGCCCTTGTCATCACCATCATGCTCCTCATTATTGGGAGCATTTTTTTATACCTGGCAGCCTGGAGCTGGCAGTGGTGGGCAAAAGACCACGTGGACCTGCCAGCCCTGAATATGCTGATCCAGACCATCACCAGCATGGCGTTCGTGGCCGCTATCGGCTTCATAGGGAAATCCCTGATTGATGCTGATGGTGATGGAGTACCGGACCCTTGGGAGAAGGAGGTAAAAGAAGAACATGAAAAGAGTGACGTTGAAAGACATCCAGAGGCTGGCTGAAAAGGCCCGTATCCAATTGTGGGAGGATGCAAAAAATATGCAGCGGGACGTCAAGATCTATCTTCATTGGACGGCTGGGCGGTATGGCCAGCGCTTTAATGACTATCATATCAATATCGATCAGGACGGCAGCCTGTGGGTCAGCACGGATGACTTTGCCGAAACACTGCCACATACCTGGCATCGCAATACGGCAAGCGTCGCCGTGGCACTCTGCTGTGGCTATGGAGCCACAAGCAACGATATCGGACCATACCCGCCGACCGCAAAGCAGATTGAGGCCATGGCCCAAGTAACTGCAGTCCTGGCTAAAGCCCTGTGGCTGACCATTGACCGGGATCGGATTATGACCCATGCGGAAGCGGCTGACAACGTGGACGGGTTGCTCCCTGAAGGTGACGAATATGGACCCCGCAACGGTTGCGAAAGATGGGACCTGCAATTTTTAGGGACTGCGGAAAGCTCCACCTTTTTAACGGATTATGATGATCCCAGGACGGGCGGAAATGTCATGAGGGGGAAAGCACTGTGGTATCAAAAGCAGTGGGAAAAATAAGGAGGCGGGTCAATGCGATTAAAGCACAGATCGAGCGTTGTCCTTGGTGGATTATTTTTATTTTTGCTGTGCTGCTCCTTTTCGGCGCCGGGTTCTGCTGCGGCTATTACTGCAGAGCCAATGTATATGATCACTCAGTCGGAGATGGAGCGGCTCAGCGACAACTTGACCAGGCTCAAGAAAATCAACGAGGAATCACAGATCGAGCTGAAGGCGCTGCGCAAAGAGCTGGCGACATCCAAAGTCGAATTGACCGAAGCCAGGAAGCAGTCAACCGAGCTGAAGAATCAGCTGGACGAATTGACAGCGGCATCCAGGAAGCAGGAAGCCTCATTGAAGACAGCCAACGAATCCTTGAAAGAGTACGCCAGAGAGGAAAAGCGAACTAGGCTGCGCATTAAGGCACAACGCAATACGTGGGAGGCTGTTGCTACGGGGCTACTTGTGGCCTGGGCCGCAAAATAGGAGGATAAATGGCACAAGGCGAAACCTATGAAGAATTTGTCGGCAAATTCAAACCCAAACTAACTACTGACGATTGCTATACGCCGGAAAACGTCTACGAAACGGTGAAGGCATGGGCGATCAAGGAATACGAATGGGGGAAGAGACCTATCGTTCGACCGTTCTGGCCCGGCGGCGACTATCAGAAATACGAATACCCGAAAAACGGCGTGGTGATTGACAACCCGCCGTTTTCTATTTTGACAAAAATTCTTAAATGGTACAACGAACGGGGAATCGACTATTTCCTGTTCGCTCCACAGCTGACCTGCTTCAGCAACCATATCAGCCATTATGTATGTGTAGGCAGTAATATCACATATGCCAACGGTGCTCTGGTGCCGACGTCCTTCGTCACAAGCCGGGGCCCGCTAATCCGGTCTGCACCTGACCTGTGGAGGGATTTGGATGCCGTGAATCGGTTGAACAGCAAAAAGGTCAAGGGGCCACAGCAGCCAAAATACATATATCCAGACAACGTCTTAACGGCCAGCCGGGTGGCGCTATTCAGCCAAATGGGCATCGACTACCAGACAGACGTGGGTGTGTATACCCGGGCTCTGGACAGCCAGAGAGCTAAGCATAAAACGATATTCGGTGGCGGGTACATTGTTCCCCAGGAAGCCGCCAGACAGGCGCAGGAAGCCAATACCTATAAATGGAAACTGTCGGAACGGGAGCTGAAAGAACTGATGGGTGCTGAAGCGGCCGCGAAATGAAGAAAACCCCGTAGAGCTAGAAAATATCTGGCTTTATGGGGTGATTTTTTTGTAAATAAACAACGCATATACATTGACAAACCAACGCATATGCGTTATAATGTAATCGTAAGGAAGGAGGTGAAACCGATAGATAAAGAAACAAAGGATTACTTGGAAATCTTGATCGGAGTTGCAGGGTTAGCCCTGCAGGGAGTGAGCCTGATATTGCAGCAGCGGTCAGGGAAAAAGAAATCCAAAAGAAAGTGGCCCCGCAAACGCAGACACCGTAGGAAGTAGATGCGCAAGCAAGGCCGAAGCGGGAAAGGGGCGCAAGCCCCTGACCTGCTCTAATTATAACAGTAAAGGAGCGAAAAAACATGACAAAATATTTTTTTCATATAATCTTTATTATTGGTGTACTTTTAGCGAATTATACCACAGAATGGAACTGGGAACACATTAAATTATTTGTATCGGGAGGGCTGACAGGTATATGGATCATGATGATTTTAGCGAAAAAGCGTTGCTGGAAGTAATGTCTGCATCAGAAGCTGCCGCATTATGGGGAAAAGCACCTATAACCGTGCAACAAGCGTGTAAAGGATACGGTAATATTCCACCGCGCATGAAGCCTACGGAAGCTAGAAAATCAGGCAAGACTTGGTTGGTTACTAGGACAGGGATGGAACGGGTGTTTGGACCTTTGGACGGCAAAAATACGGCAAAAAAATGATGAAAATCACAGTGTTTCGTGGGCAAAATATCGATGTTGCAATTTTGGCCAGTGTGATACAACCTAGTGTTTGGGATTTGTGGTGGAAAATTGCTATATATCACGACAACGCCAAATTGACCGTTGAGCGACTAACGCCTAGCATCTCGGACAATTCAGTTTGTGAGATT
>ERZ894226.256-NODE-256-length-37922-cov-32.853065_pt1 | contig 37922 bp, 36 predicted proteins | sample MGYA00380294_ERZ894226 | MGnify/ENA primary metagenome ERZ894226 (study PRJEB32331, sample SAMN06328434) | human gut metagenome | biome: human gut microbiome; feature: stool | host: Homo sapiens | collected 2014-10-29 ... | reverse complement strand
AGAAACTTATTAACCAAGTAGTCTTGATTGACTACACCATTATTATACTAGGAGGAGAGTAACAGTGTATCCAGTCAGAGGGAATTGTTAGAAGCATTTATTGGCAATCATTCGGAGCTTAAGGATACGAAGGTACAGGAATACTGTGATGATGGATTTACCGGAACAAAATTTGAAAGACCGGATTATATGAAGCTTATGGAGGATGTCCGGGCTGATAAAATATCCTGCATTGTTGTAAAGGATTTATCCAGACTCGGAAGGGATTATATTGAAGTCGGTAGTCTTCTGGAGCAGATATTTCCACTTTATCAGGTACGGGTTATTGCAGTTAATGACAATTATGACAGCGATAATTATGATGGTTCCACGGGCGGTATGAATGTTGCGTTTAAGAATTTAATCTATATGCTTTATAGCAGGGACTTGTCCAATAAAGTCAGCTCTGCAATGCACACGAGGATACTGAAAGGTGAGAACATCAGTGGTCAGTTAAGGTATGGGTATGTCAAAGACCCAAATGATAAGCATAAGATTATTGTCGATCCGGAAGCAGCAGAAGTGGTTAAGCTGATATTTGAACTGACCGCACAGGGCAAAAGCAAAACGGAAGTGGCAAATTATCTGAATGCTCAGGGTATTGATACACCATCCGCATACAAAAAGAGAAAAGGAAGCAGAAACTTTTTCCATGCAGTTGAAGTAAAAAGTCTGTGGAGTACTTCTTCTATCCGGGATATATTAAACGATGAAGTTTATCTTGGAAAACTGATATGGAATAAAACTAAGAAGAGGATAGGTAGCAATAACACTTCAAGCTATGTTCCTAAAGACGAATGGATGGTGATAGAAAATTGCCATGAACCCATTATTACTCAGGAATTATTTGATATGGCACACGCTAATTCAAAAAAATGTGTTCGTTCAAAGCGTGGTAAGAGAAACTATAATCCATTTTATTATTGTGGTGTGTGTGGCAGAGCTTTAGCACCCAGCAAAAGGGTAAAAGGTGACATTCTTCTTTGTTACTCGTCCAGAATTGAGGAAAATTCTCCATGCAAAAGCAACAGGGTGGAAATTGCCAAGGTTGAAGATGCAATCATGAAAACTGTAAATATGTATGCAACAGTTTATCTGGATGAGAAAGGAATAAAGAGAGCCGGTAAATCGAAAGAAGTATCTTCGGAAGAAAAGCTTGCAGTACTCGAAAAGAAGGTGAAGAGCCTCAGCAGTAAAAAGATGATGTTGTATTCTGATTATAAGGATGACAAGCTCACAAGAGAAGAGTATGTCAAGCGTTCAAAGGCGATGGTGGAACAGATTGATGAATTGCATCAGAAAATCGAGCAGCTTAAATCGGAACTGCCGACAGAAGATAATTCTGCTGGTAAGTTTGAGACACAGTTAGAAAATATCATCAATATGGAATCTTTTGACAGAGAGAAAATCCAGAAGGTAATCAAAAAAGTGATTATCAATGGAGAGGACAATATAGAGATTGTATGGAATACAGATGATCTATTTTTCAAGTAAGATGGATGGTTACAGAGTTTGGAGTGCCGAGAAAATGTGGCACTCCTTTCTTCTGCAAGTATAAATATTGCTTTCAATATACTGCAATAGCAGGTATAATGGGAAGTGATATTTGAGGGTACAAAAAAATCAATTTTTTTTTGGTCTGGAGTTGACACGAGCAGGAGATACCATTCCCAAGACGGATACACTTAAGCTATTATCGAAAGAATTTGATGTCTCGATCAATACGCTTTTGGGAGAACCCAGAAAGCTGATTTGCCAGTGAATAGGGAGGTATATGGATGAAAGATGTGTTTCTTGTATATGACAAGAGCTGTTTTTATGAAATCGTGATACTTAATTATTTTATGAGCTTTTCAAACTGCGACATGGTTTTCTGTTCATTGGACGGAAAGCCTGTTCGCACTATGGAAGGTTTTTCCGTCAATGTTGATATGCCTTTAGAAGCACTTGAAAAAGATCAAATCAGAAGTTTTATCCTTCCGGGCGGAAACATTGCTGAAATTGACACTCCAGAGGTGAAGTCGTATCTGCAAGCCTTAATGAAACGAGAGATTTTGATTGCCGGGATTTGTGCAGGAGTCGATGTGCTGGATCACGCTGGAATTTTGTGCGATGTGAAATCAACCCATTCCTCAGATGAAGATTGGGTAACAGATAAAAATGTGATAACTGCACGAGCAAATGCATATGTCGATTTCGCAGTTGAAGTTGCGAAGAAGCTGGATCTGTTCGCCAGTGAAGATGATCTTCAGGAAACAATCAACTTCTGGAAACATTATCAAAGAGTGCAGTAGTACGGAGGTGGCAGTGGAATATCTAAGGCAAATTACAGAAGATAATTTTATGGAAGCATTTAATTTGAAACTTGCAAACGGACAGGAACGCTTTGTTTCCCATCCAATTCGAAGCCTTGCACAGGCTTATGTTTACAGGAATCAATGTCAGCCGTTTGGAATCTATAATGATGATACTATGATTGGTTATGTCATGGTGATTTATGATTATGATATTACGGAATACGATATATGGCATATGAGAAAAACGAGCTGACCTTTGCAATTATATGGATCGTGGTATACTGCGGTCTGCAATCACTGTATTGTGGAAGGACAGAGGACTGTTTGCCATGTTGGATGCAATGTTTGCTGAAACTGCAGGCAGTGTACCTTTGTTGCTGTGTGTGGTGCTTTGTGGTTTTGCGTCAATGAATTTCATGACAGCACCTTCTATATTCATGGAGGGTATAAGTCTATGGCTTCTCCAATCACTTCCTATAGATATCTGGAAAATTGATGATTCCGGCTTGACTTAATTTAACATCTCAAATATAATAATTGCATACATCAGAAAACGTTCACTCTTCACCGGATGAGTGGTTAAAGCGTCTGGGAGCAAATCGTAGGTGCAGTAATTTACACTGTAAGATTTGTTTCCGGGCGCTTATTTATTTTGGAGGATAGATGCAATATGAATAAGAAAAAAGAATTATTGGTACAGATTATGTGGGAGCTTGCGGGAAGCATCTTTTATGCAATAGGTATATATAACTTCGCCCTGCAGGCAGAGTTCCCTATGACAGGTTTTTCGGGTATTTCGATTATTTTATACCGGCTGTTTAATATTTCCATTGGTTTATCAACGGTCCTGCTTAATATTCCGGTTGCGATACTATGCTGCAAATTATTGGGCAGGAAATTTTTTGTCAGCTCAATACGATGCATGCTTTTGTCTTCTTTTATTGTTGACTATGTTGCGCCGTTGTTTCCGGTGTATCAGGGCGACAGACTGCTTGCGGCATTGTGCACAGGTGTATTTTGCGGAATAGGCTATGCCATGATTTATACAAGAAATTCTTCAACAGGAGGAGCTGATTTTATCATCATGGCTGTAAAAGCATTGCGGCCTCATTTATCGATGGGAAACATCTCCTTTCTTACTGATGTCGGAATTATTCTGGTTGGAGGACTTTTGTTTCGGGATATTGACGGAATGATTTACGGTATGATAGTGAATATACTGTCTGCGGTTGTTATTGATAAAATGATATATGGCATGAATTCAGGCAAAGTAGCCTTTATCGTCACAAAAAATGGAAAGAAAATATGCGATGTAATTGATGAATGCAGTCAGCGCGGAAGCACTATTCTTAAGGCGCAGGGAGGATATAAGCAGGACGATATTCAGGTGGTAATGTGTGCATGTAACAGTAAGGAAATGTACCAGGTGCGTAAATCTGTAAAAGATGCAGACCCGGACTCTTTTATTGTGGTTGTTGAGTCTCATGAGGTGCACGGAGAGGGCTTTAAAATGACAAATATTGGAGAAGCGGAGAACTGAAACATACCTGAAACAAATATAGTGTGAAGATTGTATATTAGCTTGAAAAAAGCTATACTAATATAATGATGTAGCGGTTTTATGGCTGAAATTATATATTTGGGAGGTAATTACATGTTAGAAAACTGGATTAAACCACAAATTCCGGAGGAGGAAGAGCTGGATGAGCGCCTGCATGCAGCGCGCTCTAAGCTGTCTGTGCTTCAGATGCAGATTAAGGAGCATGGACTGCCTGTACTTGTGCTGTTTGAGGGCTGGGGTACTGCAGGAAAGGGCAGTGTGCTCGGTAAGGTAATCAAGAATATTGATCCGCGATTTTTCAAGGTCGCAACCATGGACGAGCCGACAGAGGAGGAAAGACGCAAGCCTTTTTTATATCGGTATTTTGTAAAGATTCCGGCAAACGGGAAGCTTGAGTTTCTTGATTCGGGCTGGATGGATGAGGTAGTAAAGGATGTACTGCACGACAAGATAGGAGAGAAGGAGTACAAGAAGAAAATTGAAAGCGTGAAGCGCTTCGAGCGACAGCTGACTGACAATGGTTATCTTGTTATGAAATTTTTCTTCCAAATCAGCCGGAAGGAACAAAAAAAGCGTATTGAGGTATTAAAAGAGAATAAGGATACCAGATGGCGTGTCAGTGGAGATGAAGACTGGCAGAATAAGCATTATGACAAGTGTATGCATGTGTTTGACAGATATCTGAATGATACAAATTCGCCTGCAGATCCTTGGTATATAGTTGATGCAAAGAATAGAAAATGGGCTGAGCTTCAGGTGCTGGAGACGCTGGTTAGTGGAATAGAGACAGCACTTAAAAACAGTAATCTTGCTGTGCCGCTGTTACAGAATGTGTTCCCGCTTGAGAAGATTCCAAAGCTTTCTGAGATATCACTTGATAAGGAACTATCTGAGGAAGAATACAAAAAGGAGCTCAAAAATCTGCAGTCTAAGCTTAGCGAGCTGCATAACAAGCTATACAGGCGAAAGATTCCTGTTGTCATAGCATATGAGGGCTGGGATGCAGCAGGAAAGGGTGGAAATATAAAGAGAATCACAGGGGCGCTGGATCCGAGAGGCTTTGAGGTGCATCCGATTGCAAGTCCGCTGCCAAACGAGAAAGCCAGACACTATCTGTGGAGATTTTGGAATCGTCTTCCTAAGACCGGGCATATAGCTATTTTTGACAGGACATGGTATGGCAGAGTTATGGTAGAAAGACTAGAGGGCTTTTGCAGCGAGAATGAATGGCAGCGTGCTTACAATGAGATTAATGAATTTGAAAAGGAGCTGTCAGATTGGGGTGCTGTCATCATAAAGTTCTGGGTACAGATTGATAAGGATACACAGCTGGCTCGATTTGAGGAACGCCGGAATACTCCGGAAAAGCAATGGAAGATTACCGATGAGGACTGGAGAAACAGAGAAAAATGGGATCTGTATGAGACTGCTGTAAATGAGATGCTAAAGAAAACCAATACCACTTACGCGCCATGGCATGTGCTTGAGTCAAACGACAAGAAATATGCGAGAATCAAGGCTCTTAAGATTGTGATTGATGCGATTGAAGCTGCTTTGGATAATAAAATAAATAAAAAGTAAAAACAGATGTATATAAACAGAGATATGTAAAAAAGAAGCCGGAATAAATCCGGCTTCTCTTAAAGTGTTGGTAAATTAATTTGGGTACAAAAAATGCGCCTCCAGGGGCTCGAACCCTGCACACCCTGATTAAGAGTCAGGTGCTCTACCAAATGAGCTAGAAGCGCAAACATCTGTGTGAATATCTGTGTCACACGGACAAATGATATTATACACAGGGTTTTACAAAAATGCAAGTACTTTTTTGAAAAATTTAAAAAATTATAAAAAAGACTTTAAAACATTAAGTACTCCGTTTTCCCAGTAAGGCGCACAGGTGTGTTTTGCGGCTGCGATAACTTCCTGGCGGGCATTTGACACGGCGTAGCTTATACCGGCATTTTGAAGCATCTCAATATCATTCAGATTGTCACCGAAACAGCATACTTCGTCCGGAAGCAGGTCGAATCTGTCTATGAGGTATGAGAGTGCAGTCCATTTGCTGACACCCTTTGCGTTGCAGTCTACCCATTCCTTGCCGGCGGCTGCCAGGTGAGCTTTTTTATTCCATGCCGGAATGAAAACCGGTGTACACAGCTCTTCGCATTTGTCGGGATGAAAGACAGTGAATTTGATGATGTCATTTCTGTCAAGCCTTGTGATGTCATCAACCTCACGCATCTCAAAGCCGTATGAATCACGAAGCAGGTGAAAGATTGGGCTGCCACCATCCTCTGCAAAGCAGAAATCAGGAGTAGCAGCAAAGTAATCGCATGCGGGCAGCTCATCACGGACCATCCGGCACATGCCCTTCCATATATCCTCGTCCATAGGATAGGTTTTTAGGATTTCCTTTGGAGTGCGCACGACTGTTCCTCCGTCTGTTATATACAAAAGCTTGTGCTTTATCGGAGCAAACAGCTTAAATTCGCTTGAAAACTGTCTGCCGGAACAGACTACAAATATTATTCCTTTGTCTATGAGCCTGTCGATGACAGACATGTACTCAGGATCTATGAGCAGTGAGCCGTCCTTTACAAGTGTTCCGTCTATATCTGTTGCTATTAGTTTTATCATTATTTATCTCCCAGGGCGTATATCTTTTGAATATTCAACTATATCATTATAAGAAATTATAATCTCATATGCAAGGGACTTATAGGGTATTTATTACTGTTTGTGAAAGAAAAAACCAGAATATATTGAAAGTTTCCTGCTCATATTGTATCATAGTAATACTGGCTTCATCTTCAATGCGTTGAAGCAATGAAAACTAAGGGGACGATATTTACTATGATAGTAGCACTTATTGAAAAAGTTTATTCTTTCTTGTGGGGAGATCTGATACACATTCCACTGCCCGGCGGTGGGAGCGTGGGAATCTCACTGCTCATAATTCTTTTGATTCCGACAGGAATTTATTTCACTGTAAGGACAAGACTTTTACCAATCAGAATGTTTCCGGACATGATAAAGGCGCTGACAGGTAAAAAGGAAAATAAGGATAGCCTGTCCACGTTCCAGACACTCATTGTCTCTACGGCGACGAGAGTGGGCATGGGTAATCTGGTTGGTGTTGTGGCTGCCATATCAGTGGGAGGCGCAGGTGCGGTTTTCTGGATGTGGATAACAGCCATTATAGGTTCATCCACGGCTTTTGTGGAGGCTACACTGGCACAGCTTCACAAGGAGCCGGATCCATTGTACTCAGGCTATCGTGGAGGTCCGGCGTATTACATACACCACTACTTTGAGGATAAATCAGGCAAAAAGAAAAAACATGTTATTATAGCTGTTTTGTTTGCTATATCCGGACTAATCTGCTGGTGTGGCATAAGTCAGGTGATCAGCAATTCTGTCACATCATCCTTTGAAAATGCATTTGGTGTACCACCTATTTATACTACAATAATCCTGGTGGCAGTGGCTGCTGTAATAGTGCTTAGGAAAAATGCTACGGTAAAGGTGCTTGACATAGTTGTTCCTATCATGGCGGTGTGCTATTTTGCCATAACCATTTTTATCATAATTAAAAATATAGGCATGATGCCATCGGTTTTTTCAAGGATATTTGAGGAAGCCTTCGGTATCAGGCAGGTGGCTGCGGGAGGCTTTGGAGCGGTGCTCATGAATGGTGTAAAGAGAGGTCTTTTTTCAAATGAGGCAGGCTCGGGCTCAGCTCCATGCGCTGCAGCGGCGGCAGAGTGCGATACTCCTGTAAAGGCAGGACTGACGCAGGCGCTCGGTGTATTTATAGATACGATAGTGATTTGCAGCTGTACGGCAATGATCATGCTCACTGCACCGGAGAATATAGTGGCAGGGAAAGAGGGCATGGATTTATTACAGTCAGCTATGAGGTATCATCTTGGATATTTTGGAGTTATTTTTATAGCAGTCACATTGTTTTTATTCAGCTTTTCCACCTTCCTTGGTATACTTTTTTATGCAAGGAGTAATGTTGCGTACCTGTTTGGGGATAACTGGATTTCACAGACCATGTACAAGGTGCTGGCTCTTGTTATGCTGTTTGTAGGCGGTATCGCGGCATACACATTTGTCTGGGATCTCGGAGATGTAGGAATCGGCCTTATGACTATATTCAATACAGGTATTCTCTATCTGATGGGTGGACAGGCAATAAAGGAGCTGCGAGTCTTTGAGGAGAGTAATAAAGCACAAAGCAATAGTCAATGCTCACAGCAGGGTGATAACGTAACGCAATAACAATAGGAGATATATAAATATGAAAAGAGAATCATTTAAATCACGTCTGGGATTTATACTGGTAAGTGCAGGATGCGCTATAGGCATAGGCAATGTATGGCGTTTTCCGTATGTGACAGGTCAAAACGGTGGCGGTATTTTTGTACTGTTTTACCTTATATTTCTGGTATGCATGGGACTTCCGGTGCTTACGATGGAGCTTTCTGTAGGCCGAGCCAGCAGAAAAAGTGCTGTGATGAGCTACAAGGCTCTTGAGAAAGAGGGCAGTAAATGGCATATTCACGGATGGATAGCCATGCTTGGCTGCTACATGCTCATGATGTATTACACAACAGTCTCAGGCTGGATGGTTGCGTATTTCTTTAAATTCCTAAAGGGAGATTTTACATCAGGCATGAATACTGATGACACGGCAGCTGCATTTGGAAACATGCTTGCAGACCCCAAGCAGATGGCTTTCTGGATGATAGTTACGGTTGTGCTTGGCTTTTTGGTGTGCAGCCGTGGTCTGCAGAATGGGCTTGAGAAAATCAGTAAATTTATGATGAGTGCTCTGCTCTTGCTTATCATTGTCCTTGCGGTGCACAGTATCACACTTTCAGGGGCTTTGGAAGGAGTGAAATTCTATCTTGTTCCAAATCTGGATGCGGTCTCTGAAATTGGAATAAAGAATGTAATAACAGCAGCCATGAATCAGGCGTTTTTTACGCTGAGTCTGGGTGTGGCCGCAATGGAGATATTCGGCAGCTATATGGGAAAGGACTGCACTCTTGCAGGTGAGGGTGCCAAAATATGTGCTCTTGATACATTTGTGGCTATAATGTCAGGCCTTATCATTTTCCCGGCTTGCTTCAGCTATGGGGTGGAGGTAGACGCAGGACCAAGCCTTATCTTTATCACTTTGCCAAATGTATTTGTAAATATGCAGGGAGGCCGCATATGGGGCTGTCTTTTCTTCTTGTTTATGACATTTGCCAGCTTTTCAACCGTTATTGCGGTATTTGAGAATATTATGTCGTTTGCCATTGATATGTTTGGCTGGTCCAGAAACAAGGCTGCGCTAATAAATGGTGTGATAATACTTATTGCAAGTATGCCGTGTGTACTTGGATACAATGTGTGGAGTAATCTGCACCTCATAGGAGGCAGGGATGTGCTTGACAGCGAGGACTTTATGGTAAGCAATCTGCTTCTCCCGATTGGCTCACTGGTTTATCTGCTTTTTTGTGTGACAAAGTGGGGCTGGGGCTTTGATAAGTATATAGATGAGGCAAATACAGGATCAGGACTTAAGATTTCAAGGAAGCTTAAGCCGTATTTTCAGTTCATACTGCCGCTTTTAATTTTGTTTATTTTTATCCAGGGATTGATATAGTTACGTATTTTTTGGAAATCAGACAGGAGAGTGTAAAATATGTTAGATCAGAATACCTTTATAGAGACAGTGCAGAGCGTGGCCGAGATTATCAGGACATCAGCGGAGCCTATTGGCAGAGATGAAATCATGTCTTATTTTAAGGATATGGAGCTTAATAAGGCGCAGGAGGATATGGTATTTGAATTTCTCATCACACCGCATGAGCAGGAGAATGAGAGTGCAGGCGATTATGAGGATGAATCACATGAGGACGAATTACATGGGGATGAATCGTCTGAAAATGCTGCATTGAACAATGTAATTTACTCAGAAGGCGATTCGATGGATGCCATAGCAGGTGGAAAGAATAATAAGGCCAAGCAGGATAATGAAGCTGAGCCTGACATAGATGAGGACAGCCTCATACCGGATTCACCTATGTTTAGGATGTATCTTGAGGAGCTTGAAGAGATACCTGATTACACAAAGGCCGAGCAGGACGATATGTACAAAAAGCTGCTTGCAGGTGATGAGAGTGTGATACACACTATATCAAATTTCTGGCTCAAAAGTGTGCTTGCCATGGCAAAGAAGCTTGCCGTTACATCAGAGGGCTTTGAGGACGTAGTACAGGAGGGAAACATGGGACTTTTCATGTGCCTTACTGAGCTCTGTGGCTGCGGGGATGAGATAGATGTGGAAAAAGAGCTTTTGGATGCCATAGAGGAGTCTATGAAAGAGTGTATCAGGGAGCAGACCGGTGAGGATGAGAGCGAGAATACTGTGGTAGGAAAGGTTTCATTAGTAAACCGTGCAGTGGAGAAACTAAAATCCGATAAGGGTTTCGAGCCGAGCCTTAGTGAGCTTTCAGGCTACACCGGCGTGGATGAGGAGGAGCTTGAAAAGCTTCTGGAGCTTATCAAAAAGGCTGATGTGGAGAAAAATAAACAGGACAGTAAATAATCTGTGGCATTTGTAGATTTGTGTCATATATTAAACCATACCTGAATATATGAAAGGATGGAAAATATATGGCACGATTTACTAATCAGGCACAGCTTCGTTATGGCAACAATGTAGCCAATTCAAATATAGCAGTCGGAGAAATACTGGAGGTGCTTTCTGCTACGAAAACAGCAGTCAAAAACACCTACAATCAAAACGATACAATAACCTATGTGGTGAGTATCGTAAACTCCGGAAATACCGCAATAAACGGTCTGACACTTTCTGACAATCTAGGTGCTTATACCTTTAACACCAACACTCTTGTACCATTAACCTATGTGAATAACACCGCAAAATACTATACAAACGGCACACTCCAGGCAGCGCCTGCAGTAACCCAGGGACCGCCTCTTAGCATAACAGGCATAAATGTCCCTGCAGGTGGCAATGCAACTGTCATCTATGAGGCAGCGTTAAATGAGTATGCTCCTCTTGGTATAGAGGCTGCAGTCACAAACACTGCTACAGTTAGTGGCACCGGAATCACTCCGGTCACAGCAGCAGAGACAGTAAATGCCGAGGCTGCGCCAAATCTTGCAATTACTAAGTCAGTAAGCCCTGTTCCTGTGACGGAAAACGGTACACTGACCTATACCTTCAGGATTCAAAACTACGGAAGCGTTGCGGCAACCAATACCACAGGCGTGGTTATAACAGACACATTTGCTCCGGTTTTGAACAATCTTACAGCCGCATTAAACGGCACAGCCTGGACTGCAGCTACAGATTACACTTACAATGAGGCGACAGGCACATTTTCGAGCACGGCAGGTGCAATCACTGTTCCGGCTGCAACCTATACACAGGATAGCACAACAGGAGCGTGGGTTGTCACACCGGGTGAGAGCACACTTGTCATCACCGGAACAGTGTAGCAGCAGAGATGATTAATTTTAAGAATTGTTTAATTTAAGTGATAAAAGTTGAAATATTGATACTAAATATGTAAAATATATATAGCTATTTATGAATAAGATGATGAAGATGATCATCGGCAGTTTAAAATGATTAACCGGGGGATAAGACAAATGAATAATGCACAGTTAGTGATAGACGAAGTAAAAAAGGCAGTAAAGGGCAAGGATGATTGTATCATCAAGGCATTTGCTGCCTTTTTGGCAGGTGGACATATACTGCTTGAGGATGTGCCGGGAGTGGGAAAGAATACGCTTGCAGTAGCTTTTTCAAGGGCTATGGCGCTTGTGAATCACAGAGTACAGTTCACTCCGGATGTGTTGCCTGCTGATATACTTGGCTTTTCTATGTATCAGAAGCAGACCGGAGAGTTTGTGTACCACGAGGGTGCCGTGATGTGTAATCTGTTTCTGGCAGATGAGATTAACAGAACAAGTCCCAAAACACAGTCTGCGCTCCTGGAGGTTATGGAGGAGGGAAATGTCACTGTGGATGGAATAAGCAGGAAGGTCCCGGAGCCGTTTATAGTGATGGCCACTCAAAATCCAAAGGGCAGCGCCGGTACACAGCTGTTGCCGGAGTCACAGCTTGACAGGTTTATGATATGTATGAGCATGGGATATCCTTCACATGATGCAGAGGTGGATATCGCAAAGGGCAAAAGTGTGAAGGCTGATGAGTATACGATAAAGCCTGTTATGAATGCACAGGGACTTGTTGAGATGCAGGGAGAGGTCGAGCAGGTGTTTATACATGACAGTATTTACTCGTACATTGTGGACCTGGTTGATGCGACAAGGACAAGTCCGTACATTGAGCTGGGAGTGAGTCCGCGAGGTACGATTGCGTGTGTTAGGATGGCAAAGGCATATGCGTATCTGAGTGGGCGAAGCTATGTCATACCATCTGATGTGGTTTCTGTATTTGCGGATGTGACAAAGCACAGAATCGTGCTAAATACCAAGGCGAGAGTATCACACGTATCAGAGCTTTCAGTGATAGATGAGATACTAAAGGCTGTTAAACAGCCGACAACTTATGTGAAAAAGGCAGGTAATCGTGATTAGTTTTTTGATAGGAATAATTACTGCGGCAATAGTTTTTTATATGTCGATGATATACGGTAATGCTGCGCTGGCACTGCTGGGCTGCTTTATGTGTGTGTTTATGGTGCTGACATTTATAGCATTGCTTGTAAAGGTGCACCGGGCAGTGGCAGCTATAAACATTCCGATAGCTATCGCCACACAGGGCGAGAGTATCAGGGTGAGTCTTTCCTGCAGGCTGAAGGAGGCAGACTTCGATGGTGTTAAATACCGTGTAACGGTGAAAAATAATTTATCCGGCGAAAAAAGTACAAAATGGCTGTCAGGAGGCAGTGATTTTTTGTACAGCGTGAACCTATGCGGCAATTATGAATTTGAGCTTGTAAGGATAAAGCTATATGATTTTTCAAGGCTTTTTTATGTCACGAAAAGAGTTAAAAAATATGCAAATGTTGAGGTGATGCCGCAGATTGATGAGATTCCTGTGAGGATAACGGACAGAGTGAGAAATTTCTTTGGGGATTCTGATATCTATGATGATTTAAGACCGGGATATGATCCGTCGGAGCTGTTTGATGTCAGAGAGTTTCAAAACGGTGACAGGCTGCAGAGTGTGCACTGGAAGCTTTCTGCAAGGACTGATGAGCTGATGGTAAAGGAGAACAGCCTGCCAAAGGCATGTGCGGTGGCAATAGTAGCAGATTTAAGGGGGATAAAAAAGGGCAGACAGGCAGATGCTTTTATGAAGCTTCTCGTCTCGCTTTCTTTTTCGCTTATGGATCAAAAATGCTCTCATTATGTGGCATGGTATGATATCTCAATAAACGATATTGTGAGAGCCAGAGTGGATGACGAGGAGGGCTTTTACATATTTTTGAATAGTTTTCTTAAAATAAAGCCGGATACAAAGAATGATGCACTTTTTTTGTATGAGGAAAAGTACCGGGCAGAAAAGCTTGTGTGTCTGCTTAGCGTGGATGGAAGACTTCAGATAAAAAGGGGAGAGGAGATAGTTGGCAGAGCGGATGAAAAAAACGAGATTGTCATTTAGGAAAAGCAGATGGCAGAGATCTGACGCAAATGAGATAAAGCCTGATTATAATAATGCATTTACAGTGTTTGGTGTCCTGCTTACTGAACTTGCCAATGCAGCTGCAGCAGTACTTCTTACGGTGTGTGCAGTGTCTGTTGTGAATACGACCGTTTCACATGTGAGATGCCCATATTATGTGTATGTGTGGCTGTTTATTTTTTCGGTGATAAGCGGCTTTATAAACAGGCTTACATCGCTTGACACAAGAAAATGGGTGCGCCATGCGATAAATACGGGGCTGCTGCTTGTATTTCTGCTTGGAGTGTTTATTGCAAACTGGCAGGCTGCAGAGCATATAAAAGACGGCTTTTTGTATGTAAAGGGCAGGTATCTTGAGATAATAAATGTGTACTATGGCACTTCATTTGTCTGTCCAAAGGGCGATAAAGCCTTTGCGGGGGCATTTGTTGGCTTTGTATCGTTTATAGTTATGCTTTTGCTGGTGACACTGGCGGTTCAAATTAAAAGAAGACGCATGCTCACATTATTTCCAACGCTTCTGCTTGCGGTACAGCTGTGCATAGGCAAAAGCCCAAGTGTCAGCGAGGTTGTTATGCTCACGCTGTGTACACTCTGGTGTCTTATCGCAGATGGCAACGCACGCACAGTGGCAGGATATGATGTAAATGGCAGTGAACATGGCAATGATGTTTTTAGGATAGCACAGGCGTTTTTATATATGGCGGCAGTGTCAGCAATACTTTTTATATGTGTATTTTCGTTTAAACCTCTTGCTGATACACTTGCCGATAAAAAGCCGCAGATGCTTGCCTTTCAAAAAGATTTGGAGGGCAGCGTAAAATCATTCTTCAGCTTGGGAATTGATTTGCAGGATGGCTCGGTTAGTAATCACTACCCAAGCTACAGCGGAAAGACGGTGATGACGGTAGAAGCAAAGTCAGGAGCGCCTTCTAATATTTACCTGAGAAGCTTCTACGGTGATACCTATGAGAATGGCAGATGGATTAAAAAGTCTGATTTTTCCGGGATGGAAAAAGAGTATCATGATGCTTCAAGGATGACAGCCTGGCAGACTACAATCGGATTAGCCACGCTGCTTGATGGCTATTATGATGATGAGACCAATCCGGCCACCGAAAAGTATACAATCACGATGGAGAAGCTTTCCACCAAATATACCTATTTGCCGTACTGTATCGACCCATACAGTATAGATGCCAAGGGTGATATAGATTTTGACGAAGACTTTTTTATCACAAAGGATAAAGGGACAAAGACTATCGAGGTGTCGGCGTGTCCCGGCTTTTTCGATGGTAGTCTGGAAATGTCTATCCTTGAGCCCGAGCAGCCTCTTGAGGTCAACAATGATTTCTATGCGGCATACAATAATTATGTAATGGAAAACTATACTGCAAAGCAGGGTGGTGACGGGATTGTTGCCGAAGATGCAAAGTGGCTTCTTAGGACAGGACAGCTCACAAGCAATATGATGTACACAGGCTATATAAGAGAAAATGATGCCAACAGGATTGCGGCAGCACAGCTGGTGCAGCAGTTTCTGACATCGAAGAATTTTAAGTACAGCAAAAATCCTCCTTCCACAGGCGGTAAGGATGTAGTTGAAAATTTCCTCTCAAATAGCAGACAGGGCTTTTGTGTGCATTTTGCATCGGCTGGCACGATGATACTCAGACAGATGGGCGTTCCATGCCGTTATGTAAGCGGATATTGTGCAAAGGAGGACAGCTTCAAATCCGGTGAAAATGATGAGGATATATGTGAGGTGAAGGATTCGCAGTCGCATGCCTGGGTTGAAATATATCTGGATGATTTCGGATGGATTCCGGTGGAGATGACACCGGGATATTTTGAGTATGTGACAGGTGAGAATCCGTTTGACTATATTGGTGTCAACGGAAAGAAAACAAACACCGGTGCTGCTTATAATGATAGTGAGCATATGAATGATACTGCGGCAGATGAAGATGCTGCAAATGAAGATACAAAAAATACAGATGCAGAAAATGATGACACAGCAAAAGATGATACATCAAAAGCTGCAGCAAACAGTACATCAGGTGATGGCAGTGAGAAGGCTTATGGTTCACAGTCAGGTGCGGATAAACGTACAGATGCTCAGAACTCAAAAAAGAGACCTCATATACCACCGGTGATTTTAAAAACCTCACTCTGTGTGATTTTTCTGACTGCACTTACAGCCATCATAGTTTATATCAAAAGGCGAAGAAATATTTTGTGGGAAGCAAGACTTGCAAAAAGGGTGAAAAAAGGCCGTTACAGCAGGGCAGCAATAATGATAAACAACCGCATCTACAAAGGACTGGGACATCCTTCAAAGAACAGGACAGATGAGCTTTATCTGGCTAACCTGAAGGAAAAATACTGCGGACCGGATTATTGCGGAATCCACTGGGACGAGTACATGCGCATCATACAAAAGGCTGTGTATTCATCAGAGGGCATCACAGGGGAAGAATGCTTTATGATAGTGGAAACATGGAGGCGTCTGGAGAAAAAAGACATTAGACATAATTCACAAAAAAACATGTATAAAAACAGCATGATTAACAAAAAATAAACTCGTAAGGAAAATTGTGTTGAAATAATAAGGCTTCTGTGATATAAACTTAAGCAGACGTGTTACTTTTAGGGAGGCATTTGTCGTACATAACTTTTAACAGGGTTAGTGTATGATAAGTGCCTCCTTTTTGTTGCTGGAGCAAAAAAGAATGATAGGTGCAAATCGGTACATACCCTGCATTTATAGGAGGAAAAGCTCATGAAAGACAAAATTTTTGGTGTCCTGCAGAGAGTAGGACGAAGCTTCATGCTTCCAATCGCAATCCTTCCGGTAGCAGGCTTGCTTTTAGGACTCGGAAGCTCATTCACCAACACCACAACAATTGAGACCTATGGTTTACAGTGGCTGCTCGGAGATAAGACTATACTCCATGCACTTCTTGTAATCATGAATGCGGTCGGAAGTGCCATATTCGATAACCTTCCGCTCATTTTTGCGGTCGGAGTAGCAATCGGAATGGCAAAGAAGGAAAAAGAGGTGTCAGCACTTTCAGCAGTCATAGCATACTTTGTTATGAATGTATCAATCAATGCGATGCTCAAGATTTCCGGAAAAATCCTTGCAGACGGAAGTATTGCAAAGGATGTGCTTGATGGAACCATCACATCAGTATGTGGTATCCAGTCACTGCAGATGGGTGTGTTTGGCGGAATTATCGTAGGACTGGGAGTGGCAGCACTGCACAACCGTTTCTACAAGATTGAGCTGCCGAATGCATTGTCATTTTTCGGTGGAACAAGATTTGTGCCTATCATTTCAACAGTGGCATATCTTTTTGTAGGAATCTTAATGTATTTTATCTGACCTACTGTGCAGAACGGAATCTATGCACTCGGCGGAGTGGTGACAGGAACAGGATATTTCGGAACACTTCTCTTTGGTATTATAAAGAGAGCTCTTATTCCATTCGGACTGCACCATGTATTTTACATGCCGTTCTGGCAGACAGCAGTCGGTGGAACGATGGAGGTTGCTGGACATATGGTTGAGGGTGGACAGAACATCTTCTTCGCACAGCTTGCTGACTCTGCAAACATCGCACATTTCAGTGCCGATGCCACAAGATATTTTTCGGGAGAGTTCATTTTCATGATTTTTGGTCTTCCGGGAGCAGCACTTGCAATGTATAAATGTGCAAAGCCGGAAAAGAAAAAACAGGCAGGAAGCCTTTTACTTTCTGCAACACTTGCATGTATGTTTACAGGAATCACAGAGCCTCTTGAGTTCTCATTCCTTTTCGTAGCACCGGCTCTCTTTGCAGTACAGGTAGTGCTCGCAGGAAGCGCATACATGATAGCACATATTTTAAACATCGCTGTAGGACTTACTTTCTCAGGAGGATTACTTGATTTCTTCCTGTTTGGTATATTGCAGGGAAATGAAAAGACAAGCTGGCTGCTCGTGATTCCGGCGGGAATAGTATATTTCCTGCTGTATTACTTTATTTTCAGCTTCCTTATAAAGAAGTTTGATTTCAAGACTCCGGGCCGTGAGGATGACGATACAGAGACAAAGCTCTACACCAAGGCAGATGTAAATGCAAGAAAAGCTGCCAAGGATGGACAAACTTCTGACGATAAAGCGGCTGTAGACGAGCTCTCGCAGACTATATCACGAGGTCTCGGCGGCAAAGCCAATATCTCAGATGTGGACTGCTGTGCAACAAGGCTTCGTATCACAGTAATTGACCCTGACAAGGTAAACGATGTGCTTCTTAAATCAACAGGAGCATCAGGAGTCGTGCACAAGGGACAGGGCGTACAGATTATCTATGGACCAAGAGTAACAGTGATAAAATCAGATCTGGAGGATTATCTTGCGAGTGTGACAGAGGAACACTTCGAGGATGATGCAGCAGAAAATAATACAGCAGGCGAAGATGAAGCAAAGAACGAAAATGCAACTTCGGCCACTGATTCAAAAACAGAAGATTCAAGCACCGCTTCAGATAAAGCACAGGAAGCTGCTGACACCAAAGAACCGACAAGCACAGTTATCATCTCAAGCCCGATGACAGGAATAGCAGCAGACCTCTCAACAGCGCCGGACGAGGCCTTCGCCGGCAAAATGATGGGTGACGGAGCAGTAGTCACACCTGAGGAGGGGGTAGTTGTAGCACCTGAGGATGGAACTGTTTTATTCGTTTTTGATACAAAGCATGCTTTGGGATTTACAACCGACTCAGGAATTGGTATGATAATCCATGTAGGAATCGATACAGTAAAGCTCGAGGGTAAAGGCTTTGACGTACAGGTTGAGGCAGGATGCCATGTTAATAAGGGCGACGTGCTCATGAAGCTTGACCTTGACTACTTAAAGGCTAACGCACCATCAGTTACAACTCCTGTCATCTGCACAGAGCTAAAAGATAATCAGAAAATCCGCCTCATCACAGACGGACCGATTAAGGCAGGAGAGCCTCTCTACGCAGTTGACACCTACGAGAAGTAATTCATACATCCTTAAACAATTCAAAGGTATCGGATGCCATGGAGATGGCGGCAGCAGTTCGAAAATGCGCCACATTTATAGAGGAAAAGATTGGAAAGCACATAGATGTCACTACTATGGCCTACAACCGCCTCATGAACCATATCCGCCACATGGTATCAAGAGCCGCGACCGGAGAAAAATTAAAGGTTGATCTCAATCAGTTTATCGAGAAAAATTACCCTGAGTCATTCGCACTGGCAGGTGAGATATGTAAGGAGCTTGGAAAGGACTTAAATCATGAGTTTTTGGACAATGAGACAGGCTACCTTGCCATACATATCGAGCAGATTAAGTGTGATGAGATGGTAAGTGAATAATAAAATGTGAAAACCTTCCTGCATATTAGGTTATATGTGGGAAGGTTTTTTCGTGAAAAAGAACAGCACCGGAAGAAATGAATGGGGATTTGCGTAAGAAAATGGATATAATGAATGGGGATTTGCGTAAGAAAATGGATATAACGAATGGGGATTTGCGTAAGATTATGTACAAATCTCCGTTAATGTGGTACACTACATAGTTGTATCAACAAACATCCGATACACAAAATACATATGAAATCAATTTAAAGGAGATATATATACCATGAAACTCGGCATCGTCGGACTTCCGAACGTCGGAAAGTCTACATTATTCAACTCACTCACAAAGGCAGGAGCGCTTTCAGCAAACTATCCTTTTGCTACAATCGACCCAAACGTAGGTATTGTTTCAGTGCCTGACGAGAGAATCGTAAAGCTAGGAGAGCTCTATCACACAAAGAAGGTTACACCTGCAACAATCGAATTTGTTGATATCGCAGGTCTTGTGAAGGGAGCCAGTAAGGGTGAGGGACTTGGAAACCAGTTCCTTGCAAATATCCGTGAGGTAGATGCAATCGTGCACGTAGTGCGCTGCTTTGAGGATACAAACATTATCCATGTAGATGGCTCTGTAGATCCTGCAAGAGATATCGAGACAATCAATCTTGAGCTTATTTTCTCGGATGTTGAGATTCTCGACAGGCGAATTGCAAAGATTGCAAAGCAGGCGAGAATGGACAAGACACTTGCAAAGGAGCTTGAGCTTGTTGAGGCAGTAAAGGCTCATCTTGAGGACGGAAAGATGGCCAGAACCTTTGAAGTGCCTGATGATGAGGATGCACAGCTTTGGTTCAAGGGATATAATCTCCTTACAGCAAAGCCTACCATCTACGCAGCAAACGTATCAGAGGACGACCTCGCAGATGACGGCGCAAGTAATCCACATGTTGCAAAGGTAAGAGAAATGGCAAAGGAAGAGGGCGCAGAGGTATTTGTTATCTGTGCACAGATTGAGCAGGAGCTTGCAGATCTCGATGAGGACGAAAAGAAGGAGTACCTTGAGGATTTAGGTGTTGAGTCAAGCGGTCTCGATAAGCTTGTAGCAGCCAGCTATTCACTTCTCGGACTTATTTCCTTCCTCACAGCAGGAGAGGATGAGTGCCGTGCATGGACTATAAAGAAAGGTACAAAGGCACCACAGGCAGCCGGCAAGATACATACTGATTTCGAGCGTGGCTTCATCAAGGCGGAGGTAGTCAACTATCAGGATCTTCTCGACAATGGAAGCCTTGCAGCCGCAAGAGAAAAGGGTATCGTAGGCATGGAAGGAAAAGAGTACGTTGTTAAGGACGGAGATGTAATTCTTTTCAGATTTAATGTATAATTTTATGAATAAAACGCTTTTATAAGCACAAAATCAAAAAGAAACGCATAAGATAGACCAAGGGAGGTCTGTTTTATGCGTTTTCTGGATTTATGCGAAAAAGAGGTTGTGAGCGTGGAGGAGGGCAGGTTCATAGGGCATGTGCGTGATTTGGAGTTTGACCCGGTCTGTGGCAAAATCTGTGCGATTATCGTGCCGGGACCGGGAAAATATATGGGAATATTTTGCAGGGATTATGAATATTGTATTCCATGGGTTAAGATTGTGAAGATTGGACCCGATATAATATTGGTAAATATATGTGAGTCTGATATGCGGCGCAAGCTGTTATGATTTTATAAATACAAAAAATTATAAAAAAGTCGAAATCAGTACAAAACATATTGACAACGAAAATTAGTATATATATACTAAAATATGTATAGGTCTTTTTAAATACAGATGATGATTTGAAGTATTATAATGAGAAACAAAGATATTTTGCTTCTTCATACTATATGATACCTACGGAGGGTACAGCATGAAGTGTCCATTTTGCAGTAGTGACAACACAAGGGTAATAGACTCAAGACCGGCTGATGACAACAGCTCTATCAGGCGCAGAAGGCTGTGCGATGATTGCGGTAAGCGTTTCACTACATATGAGAAGGTGGAGACAATCCCGCTCATCGTTATAAAAAAGGATAACAACAGAGAGCAGTATGACCGCTCCAAGATTGAAAAGGGCGTGCTTCTTGCATGTCACAAGAGACCGATTTCAGCAGATACAATCTCAAAGCTTGTAGATGAGGTCGAGATAGAAATCTTTGCCAGAGAGGAAAAGGAAATCTCTACATCACTCATCGGAGAGCTGATTATGGACAGATTAAAGGACCTTGATGCGGTAGCATATGTGAGGTTTGCGTCAGTTTACAGAGAGTTTAAGGATGTCAATACATTTATGACAGAGCTTAAAAAGATGCTTGACACCAAATAGTGTTTAGGCAGCAGGATTTATTTAGAACAGAATGGGAAGGTGCGTATGAACATTTCCGGTATTCGCCCGAGCGAAGGCTTTTATTCATACAATTCCATAAGGGTAAACGAGCTTAGAAACAGCCAGATTATGAGTTCGAAGCAGGCAGTGGATGACACAGCTTCACAGCAATCCATTGCTGATGATACGGCTGATTATGAGGCTGCAAGGGCAAGGCAGAGCTTTACCTCGCTTGATTATGCAAAGACATATGATTCCAATGCGAGCTATGAGCTTAAGGGTGCTGACAGTGATATCAGCACACTTGATGTCGCAAAGGCTGTATCCGATTTAGACAAGGATAAGGTATTGCAGCAGTATCAGCATTTTGTCGGCAGTGCGGATGGTATGGTTATGCAGCAGGCAGCCTTGAATGAACAGATTAACAGGGAGACAGAGAATTTTATACTATGAGTTTTTTATACCCGGGAGAGTACATTGACTCGACATACAGCATAGATTTTGATAAATTATATAAGGAGGGCTACAGGGGCATTATTTTTGATATTGACAACACCCTTGTGACTCATGGTTCGCCTGCTGATGAGCGGGCGATTGCTTTGTTTAAGCACCTTAAGGAGCTTGGTTTTTCGTGCCTTGTGCTCTCAAACAACAAAGAGCCGCGTGTGAAGAACTTTGCTAAGCAACTTGGGATAAAGTATATCTACAAAGCAGGAAAGCCCAAGCCATCAGGCTATCGTACAGCAATGGAGATGCTTGGCACAGATACGAAAAACACTCTTTTTGTGGGAGATCAGATATTTACAGATATCATCGGAGCTAATCTTACGGGCATCAGATCAATACTTGTAGCACCTATTGACCCGCATGAGGAGATACAGATTGTGCTTAAGCGCTTTATTGAAAAGCCTGTAATTGCATGCTACAAGAGGCATTTGAAGAAAGTAAATAAATAATTTTTAACTAATAATTTAAAATTTGGAGGCATATATATTATGAAGATTGCAATCGGAAACGATCACGCAGCAGTTGAGCTAAAAAAGACAATAATGGAGTACGTTGAGAGCATGGGTCACGAGGTGACCAACTTCGGCACAGATTCAAGTGAGAGCTGCAATTACCCGGAGTATGGTGAGAAGGTGGCTAATGCAGTGGCGTCAGGCGAGTTTGACTGCGGAATACTGATATGCGGTACCGGTGTAGGTATCTCAATAGCAGCCAATAAGGTCAACGGAATCCGTGCGGCAGTTTGCTCAGACACAGCCACAGCACGCCTTGTAAAACAGCACAACAATGCCAATATCATAGCCTTTGGTGAGAGGATTGTAGGTGTTGAGCTTGCAAAGGATATCGTAAAGGCTTATCTGACAGCCGAGTTTGAGGGCGGCAGACACGCAAAGAGAATAGCTATGATATCGGATATCGAGGCTAGAAACTAATATAAAACTAATATAAAACCAATACAAATTCATGCAATAGAAAATAAATACTTGAAATGTATTGCTTTTTATTGTAAAATGGACGAATGAGAGAGCTTAGGCTCGCACGATTTAAGGAGGAAGTAACTAATGATTTCAGCAGGAGATTTCAGAAACGGTGTTACTATCGAGTTCGAGGGAAACATCTATCAGATTATCGAATTTCAGCATGTTAAACCAGGAAAAGGTGCAGCATTTGTACGTACAAAGTTAAAGAATATCATCAGTGGTGGTGTTGTTGAGAAGACATTCCGTCCAACAGAGAAATGCCCTACAGCACACATTGACCGTAAGGATATGCAGTATCTTTATGCAGATGATGATTTCTATCATTTCATGGATGTTGAGACATATGACCAGATTGACTTACCAAAGGATGAGGTTGGCGATGCTCTCAAGTTTGTAAAAGAGAATGAGATGTGTAAGGTTTGTTCACACAAGGGCAATGTATTTGCAGTTGAGCCACCACTTTTCGTTGAGCTTACTGTTACAGAGACAGAGCCTGGCTTCAAGGGTGATACAGCAACAGGTGCTACAAAGCCTGCTACAGTTGAGACAGGTGCTACAGTTTATGTACCACTTTTTGTTGAGACAGATGATGTTATCAAGATTGATACAAGAACAGGTGAGTACCTTTCACGTGTATAATCTGTAGTTTTATGAGTCTGCACATATTCCGGTATGCCTGGAGTATGTGCAGGCTTTTTTTATTTGTGTGCTGTGTGGCAGGTGAGAATCCAGACAGCAAGTGTCATAAACACATGCGACACAAGCATAGCCCACAGATATGCATCTATCCCATAGTGGGGTACGAGAAGCATAATCATCAGAATTCTTATTGCACAGGTGAGCAGATTGACAAAGAGCACCTGCTTTGCTTTGCCCAGACCATGCAGTATGCTGCAGAGCATTCCACTTATGTGCATCAGTGGGCACAGAAAACACAGTCTTCTAAGGAAATATCCACAAAGCTTCGATGAAAAAAGAAAATCCCCTATAAAATTCGACAGCAGATAGAATATGCATGTAAAGATAAGACCAAAGCATAGTCCGAATAAGGCGCAGGAGTTTATGGCTTTAGTGATTTTTGTATCCTTTCCGGCGGCATTCGCTTCAGAAACAGATGGCAGAAGCATCACGCAGGCACAGCTGCAAAGTACACCGGGAAATAAAAGCACGGGAAGGGTGAGACCGGAAATGGTTCCAAATATGTCAAGGGCCAATGCCGGTGATAGTCCGTAGAGCTTAAGAGTTCTCGGGATAAGCACATTTTCGACGGAGGATGAAAAGCTTGCCAATATGTAGTTTAGTGATAAAGGGATGAAAAGCGCAGCCATGCCATAGGCTGTTGTTTTCAGGCTCTTGGCGGATATTTTAAAGTATGAGAAATCTTTTTTTATTGTGATAACGGAAAAGACGGTTGCGCTCGTTTCGCCTGCCACGATGCCGTATATAGAGTATACAGGCTTAAAGCAGCTGCCACCGTCAGATAGTATTGCGTATATCAGATAGCAGGTGCCAATGCGCGCGGTCTGCTCAATTAATTGTGTGGCAGCGGGGATGGTTGCCTTTTTCAATCCATAATAGTATCCGTTTATGCAGGAATGGATAGCAGCGGGCAGAATGGAAAAGGACAGCGCCTTGACAAGCTCTGTACAGCGTGGCTCACTTAAAATACAAAGGCTTATGTAGTTGGCATTGGAATACATAATAATTGTGAGTAAAAGAGCAATGGTGGCTGACATAATTATTGCGCAAATGAGTATAATCTGCCTGTTTTGAGGCTTTTCGGCAACGAGCTTTGATGTAGCGGTCTGAAAGCCGTTGCAGCAGAGTGACATGCATACGGACATGAGTGGAATCACAAGCTGATAGAGTCCCAGACCTGTTGAGCCCATGACGTTATTAAGAAATATGCGAAAGAAAAAACCCATAAACCGACTGGTTGTACCGGCAAGTGTCAGGAAAATAGTTCCGGTCACAAGTGGATTGGATAAATATTTTTTTACAATCAAAAAATCACCTGTCATATGTTGTCTTAGAAGTATATGTGCTTCTTTGGATATATATGACAGGTGATTATTTATTGTGTGTTAAACAGCTATTTTGCGCTAAACAACTATTATACTCTTATATGACCGGTATCGTTATATTAAATTTGTGAGATTAACCCATAAAGTGACGGATAGCCTTGGCTACGCCGTCATTTTCGTTTGTGTCGGTGACGTAATCAGCCTGTGCCTTAAGCTCATCGGTTGCATTTCCCATGGCCACGCCGATGTGTGCGGCTTTTACGATAGCCATGTCGTTTTCGGTGTCACCGACAGCCATTGTCTCATCAGCTGCTATATTCAGGATTTGAGCCAGCTTGTGAAGTGCCACACCTTTGTCAACGCCTGCTTTTGTGAATTCCAGATTACCGTAGCCACCGCTTACGAGCGTGATTTCAGGGATTTTTTTCAGATGCTCAAATACTTCGTCGCGGCAGTAGTAGTTATCATCTACATCCTTTGGAAAATTGATGGTCATTTTCTGCATATGGTAATTGTTTTCGCGCATCATTTCAGTGATATCGTTCACGCGTTTTCTGGTTGTCATGATGTATTCCTTTATAGAAGGAGGCATTTTGAGATCCTTTGCATCCTCGAGACACTTGTATGGAGAATAGCCACAGCCGTTTATGAAGGCATCCATATGAACGCGCTTTGTCATCAGGTAATCGATTATTGAAAACGCTGTCTCATCAGAAAGGCAGTTTTCGTAAAGACATTTTTTGGTGTCAATCTCGTAGATTGCACTTCCGTTTGCAGTGATAGCGTAGCGGATGCCGGTGTCCTTAATTGCCTCAAACGGCAGCCCTCCGAATGGACGGCCGGTGGAGATGACCACATTTATCCCGGCAGCAGTTGCCTCTTTTATAGCTTTTATATTTTCCCTGGATATCTGACTTTTGTTGTTGAAAAGTGTTCCGTCAAGATCTAAAGCGATAAGTTTCATAAGAAATCCTTTCTTTTGTTTGAAAAATATAGTGTTTTAGTATATTATGGTGAATAGACTATTGATTTTTGTGTTTTAAAATCGGTTACAATGATAATATAAATTATCACAAATTTCAAGGATGAAGAGCACATAGCTTTTGCTTTGAAATATTTTACACTGTGGAGTGAATAACAGCTGAAACAGAAAAGGAAACGAAATGACAAGAGAAGAATTCAGAAAATATATCAGAGAAAACATAGTTATCCTGGATGGAGCGACCGGTACAAACCTGATGGCAGCAGGCATGCCGGTAGGAGTATGTCCGGAGAAATGGGTGATGGAGCATCCGCAGGTGATTCTTGATTTGCAGAAGGCTTATGTCGATAACGGCACGAATATTGTTTATGCACCTACATTTACAGGAAACCGGATTAAGCTTTTAGAATATGGTTTACAGGAGAAAATTAACGAGATAAATACCACACTGGTTGGCCTGTCAAAGCAGGCTGTCGGGGATAGGGCACTTGTAGCAGCAGATATGACGATGACCGGCAGACAGCTTTTTCCACTCGGGGATCTGATGTTTGAGGAGCTTTTGGAGGTGTACAAGGAGCAGGCGAGGATCCTTGATGCGGCGGGCGCAGATGTATTTGTGGTTGAGACAATGATGAGTCTTCAGGAGTGCAGAGCGGCAGTGCTTGCTGTAAAAGAGGTAAGCGACCTGCCTATTATGGTGACACTCACCTACAACGAGGATGGCAGGACTCTTTTTGGTACACCGCCTGAGACAGCAGTTGTTGTGCTGCAGTCACTTGGAGTGGATGCTATCGGTGTGAATTGCTCGACGGGACCTACTGAGATGATAGCGTTGGTTGAGAAAATGGCAGAGTACTCTACTGTGCCTCTTATTGCAAAGCCAAATGCAGGGCTTCCGGAGCTTGAGGATGGTAAAACTGTATACAAGATGACTCCGGATATGTTTGCCGATGCGATGAGAGGGCTTGTGGAGGCAGGTGCATCCATTGTCGGAGGCTGCTGTGGCACCACACCGGAGCATATACGTGCTCTCACAGAGGCTGTAAAGTCAATGCCTGTTCATAAGCCGCTTGAGCATCATAGAAGAGTGCTTGCATCCGAACGAAAGAATGTAGAGATTGACTTAGATGGCAACTTTACTGTGGTCGGAGAGAGAATCAACCCTACAGGTAAGAAAAAGCTGCAGGCACAGCTTCGTGAGGGAAAGCTTGACCTGGTGCGCCAGATGGCTATGGAGCAGGAGACAAATGGTGCGAGAATACTTGATATCAATATGGGCATGAATGGCATCGATGAGAAGGAGATGATGAAATCGGTTATATATGAGGTTTCATCTACCGTGGACTGTCCACTTTGTATTGATTCAAGTTATGTGGAGGTAATAGAGGAGGCTCTTAAGATTTATCCGGGAAGAGCTCTAATCAATTCTATTTCTCTTGAGACTGAGAAGATGGAAAAGCTTCTGCCTCTTGCGGCAAAATACGGAGCGATGTTCATACTCTTACCACTTTCGGATGCAGGATTGCCAAAGGATGTCGAGGAGAAAAAGCAGATTATAAATACTATTTATGACAAGGCACTTTCGCTTGGAATGGCACATGAGGATATAGTGGTGGATGGACTTGTTGCGACAATAGGTGCAAATCCAAAGGCCGCAATCGAGTGCTATGAGACCATTGCGTACTGCAAGGATGAGAAAAAGCTTCCTACAATATGCGGACTTTCAAATATATCCTTCGGACTGCCTGAGCGTATGTACGTGAACACAGCGTTTCTTACAATGGCCATATGCAAGGGACTCACCATGGCTATTGCCAATCCATCACAGGAGCTTTTGATGAATGCTGCATTTGCATCGGATATGCTGCTCGACAGACCTGACAGCGATATAGCATACATCGAGCGCATGAGCAGGCTTGCGGAGGAAAAGGCCCAATATGAGACTGTTGTTGTGAAAAAGTCGGACAATGCTGCGTCTGCTTCAAACGGCACATGCGCAGCGGGCAGTAAGGATGCGGTATTTCAGGCTGTCTTAAAGGGAAACAAGGGCAGTATAATTGATGAAGTAAAGAAAATGCTTTCTGATGGTGCAAAGCCTGACGAGATTATTAATAACAGCCTGATTCCGGCTATTAATGAGGTGGGAGAGCTTTTTAACCAGAAGAAATATTTCCTGCCACAGCTTATCGGCAGTGCAAATACCATGAAGCTTGCTATAGAGCATCTGGAGCCGTTACTTGAAAAGAAGGACTCAGGGGAGGATATGCCGACTCTTGTCATTGCAACGGTGGAGGGGGATATCCATGATATAGGAAAGAACCTTGTTGTGCTTATGCTTAAAAACTATGGCTACAACGTGATTGATATGGGAAAGGATGTGCCTTGTGAGGATATTGTCAACAAGGCGATTGAGACGAATGCGGCTGTTATCGGACTGTCAGCTCTTATGACCACCACCATGATGCGCATGAAGGATGTAGTGGAAATATGTAAGGAAAAGGGCTGCAAGAGCAAGGTTGTAATCGGTGGAGCCTGCATTACACAAAGCTTTGCAGACGAGATAGGAGCCGACGGATATTCAAAGGATGCGGCAGAGTGCGTGAAGCTTGTGGAGAGACTTCTGAATAGTTAAAATTTTTTTAAATAAAATGAAAAAAGTTGTTGACAATAAGGTGCCGACTGTATATAATAATCAAGTCGGTTGACGACATGGGATCTTAGCTCAGCTGGGAGAGCATCTGCCTTACAAGCAGAGGGTCACAGGTTCGAGCCCTGTAGGTCCCATTCATGCCGCAGTGGCGGAACTGGCAGACGCGCAGGACTTAAAATCCTGTTGTAGTGATACAGTACCGGTTCGATTCCGGTCTGCGGCATTCATTCAAAGCACTTGACAAGGGTGTTATAATGAATGAGTAAATAAAATATGTGTGTGTAGCTCAGCTGGATAGAGCACTTGGCTACGGACCAAGGTGTCGGGGGTTCGAATCCTCTCACGCACGTTATATAGTATAGAAAGAGCAGGTTGTAATACCTGCTCTTTCTATACTACAAATCGTCCGCGGACGATTTGAACCCCAGGGTTCGTTCTACACTTCGTTGCGGTCGGCGCTAAGCGGAAGTCCACCGGACTTCCAGCGCCCTCTCACGCACGTTATATAATATAGAAATACTTGGTGATTCTCAGCCATTAAAAATGAGAGACAATAAAGTTTGGTAACTACTAGCCCAAAATAGCTGATGATAAGGAGGTCTAAAAGGCTTCCTTATTTTTTACAAAGGAGATAATGTGGAATTTGTGTTATTTAAGGAGAAAAGGGTATAGAATTGAAAATTTAATATAAATTAGGAGGAGTAAGCATTAATGAACTATTACATAAGTGACCTGCATCTGTTCCATGAAGCATCAATCCGCTTTGATAACAGACCATTTGGCTCTTTGGAAGAGATGCATGAGGCAGTTGTTAGCCGATGGAACAATAAAGTAAACAATGGAGATACAGTATACATCCTTGGTGATATGAGTATGCGTGGCAAAAAAGAAGACCTCATATCGCTTGTTGCTACATTAAAGGGTAAAAAGATTCTTGTTAAAGGCAACCATGATGATGTATCAGATTACAGATATAAGCAGCTATTTTATGATATATGCGGTTACAGAGAGATACACGACTCATACGGCGGGAAGAACTACGACCTTGTGCTATGTCATTATCCTATATTCAGTTGGAAAGGCATGAACAGAGGCACGATCCTGTTATACGGTCATACACACAATAGTGCAGAGGACGTATATTTTCAGAAATGCCTTGCAGGAATGGAAGAAAATGACTGCCGCCATGTAGGTGATAAGCCAATACAGGCATACAATGTGGGCTGTATGAAGCCATGGATTGATTATGAGCCAAGGAGTCTGAAAGAAATTATTGAAAACTATCAAAATATAAAATGATAGATGAATTAAGGCAATGATTTCAATTTAAAATGGAGATAATGTGATGAATGAACAATGGTTTTTATTGGGTGATATACATGGCAGCGCACAGCCGGTTCACTATTTTTATCAAGAAAACAAAGAGAGATTGAGTTTGGATTCATCAGCAAACTATATGATTCTACTTGGTGATGTTGGTGCAAATTTTGCTCTCACTGGTCAGAGAGATCATAAATTCAAATCAGAGCTTTCAAAATTGCCATTTACTTTTATATGTCTAAGAGGAAATCATGAAGCCAGAGTAAAAACGGTTATGGACAAAAATCCTGATGGATGGGAAACAATATCAAAATATGATGGTTCCATATTTGTTGAGAAAGAATTCCCTAACATTGAGTATTTAGCAGACGGACCGGCAGTATATAATTTTAAGTCTTATAAAACTTTATCTCTGCCCGGTGCTTACAGCGTGGACAAGTACTATCGTCTAGCCAGACATTTGACGTGGTATAAGGATGAGCAATTAGATGAAAAAGAAATGGAACTCGGAAGGAATTTGTGCAGAAACGAGGCACCGTTTGATTTAGTACTTTCGCATACATGCCCATATCCATATGAACCAACAGATTTATTTCTTGCAGGACTTGATCAGAGCACGGTTGATTCAACCATGGAAAGGTATTTGGGCGAGATAGAATTTAATTTGGATTATAAGAGATGGGCCTTTGGACATTTTCATGCCGACCGGCTGTATCCATGGGCTGATGGCAGACAGATGCTGATGCTATTCAACGAAAATGTTGTAAATCTGGATAAATTTATGAATATGACCGAAAAACAGTCGTTTAAAGATATTATTGCATAAAAGAGCAAATGTGGCACAAAAGCCTAAACCGCATCAATTCTTTGCAGGAACTTTATTCGTGAACACCACCCTTCTTCCAGCATTGTTTTATATGGAAGCTCCAAAATTTGCTATTGTCATAAAGTAAATATTGATTGAGAAATTAGTGTAAAGAGGTTATAATTAAATCAAGAAATGATAATTTTTGTAAGGTAATGAGGAAAGGCGGTGTATCACATGACTATGTTACAGGAGCAGGCTGTTCGGATGATTCAGGATATGTCCGATGATAATGTAGGTTTTTTACTCGAAGTGATTCAACGATTAATACCAAAGAAAACATATACCAGTGTTATTTATCCGTCTCAGAAATCCGATGAAAAAATGCATGCGTTTAAAGAACTGGTAGCGACAAGATATGAAGTAAAAAAATATTTGCCGGATGACTTTGATCCGGATGCAGAGTTGGAAGCCGCAAGAAAGGAAAGATATGGTAGTATTGATTGATACGAATGTAATTATTGATTTTCTTGTTGCAAGAGAACCGTTTTATGAAAGTCTCGGTAGAAACAAGAAGATATGGTTTAATATATCAAATAAATAACATAATTGAGGCACGGAATTAATACTCCGTGCCTCAATTGTTTTATCCGGATTACCTTTCTATTGTAAAATAAAGGGCGTTATTTCAGTGCAGATATAATTTTGAAATATGGCTTGAAAAGGCTGTAATATTTCAGACCATCTGTCTCACCATAGCTCTTTGTGATGGCAGATCTTATGCCATTGAGATTTTTTGTTTTATTCTTGTTTTTTTCAAGAAAATCAACAAAATTTCCGGGATCATTAATATCACTGTGTGCGAAAATTATACCTGTAAAACGCTCTACCTTCTTTTTACGCGTGAGCTTTTCAGGCGTAAAAGAGTAGGATTTGTCTTTTATGGTTTTATAAATTGTCTGACCCTGTTTCATACCATAAACATGAACCAGCGTCTCATGAAGCTTGAGCAGATTGTCTTTTCCCATGCAGTTTAGGAAAGAATCTACCTCAAAATGGTCGAAGTCTTCGGATACTGCCGATACTTCAGAAATATCTGATGTATCAATGCTGTCAGTTGAGGATTTAGCCTCATCTGCTTCGTTTTTATTTGAGTTGTTACCAGAACCGTTATGAGGTGTCTGTTCGTCAGTGAATGGTAAGTCATCATTAGTCATAAGCTTATCACTTGACGGTAAGTCATCGTTAGTTGCAAGCTCATCACCTAACGGTTCACTGTCTGTATAGCTGCTATGATTGCCATCAATAAGTTCATTCAGATTGTAAGACTTTGCGGTGATAGCATCGGTATCAGTATCGGTATTGATATTGATATTGGTATTGGTATTGGCGTTATCTTCCCTGGATGGAATATCTGCTACTACCTGATACTTGATGTTTTTTCTTCGCTGGACAGCCTGTTTGCAGAAATTTACATTGAATCTGCGTACAGCGAATCCCTTATCTTTCCAGAACCTTACAGCAGGGTCATAGCCTGTGTCATTGCTCATTATGATGTACTCATCAGCACATGACTCGGCTGATGCAGCATCACATTTGTTTTCACTGAATGAACCAGCGCATCCCATCAGATATCCCATATATGATACGAGCTGAAAATCAAGGGCGTTTGTGCCCTCATAGCATTCCTCAAATCGTATATTTATTTTATTGTTTTCAATAAGTCTGATGACTGACATGTATGACATGTGAGGTGATTTTTTTGTGTAAAAAACTACGATTTCATCATCCTCATCTGCCATATCAAACAGCATCAGCCAGTTGTCGTTGACATTTTCGCTGTCTACTAAAAAGTGTCTGATAATAATCACCATTAATCCGGATAAAGGTATTGTAGCATGAGTATGAGAAAATGGCAAATAATCCGGATTTTAAGTAAATGTTAACAATACAAAGAGTGCAACATATGATATAATTTTAATATATCTTGAAAATGAAGGGGGAATAGAGTTGGCAGATATTGAAATAAATAAATCAGATATTGATGAAGTTAATGATGTGATACAAGAAACAGATGAAGAAGCATATGCGTTGGATTCTGAATTTACAGAGGAAAAGGAATATAAAACAGTACAGAAATATGAGCTTGTGACGATTCTGTCGTATCTTATAGGTGTCAGAAATGAGATACTTGATCATATGTGCAGTGATGAGTATGTGGAGCTTTTAAACAGCTTAAGAGAAAGTACAAATGCGAGGATACTCAGATATCTGTGTAAGGCACGTACAAGTCTGCTGCGCAACTATAAAAAAACAGACAATGAAATAAAATATAATCTGGGTAATATAAACAGGATGGAGTGGTTTGATGCAGAGAATATAAATAAGCTTGAGAGCTGGGAAGTGCATATTATATTGTATAATTCATCGGCTGACAAGTATTGCGTACATATTAACAAGCTGATAAATGAGCATGTGGATGCATGCAAAAAGCTTTTCCCAGACTGGGTAAAATGGGAGTATATCAGGGATTTGTTTGTCATAGCGGATTATGAAAAGCCAAAGAAGCTAAAGGCAGAGTTTACTGTCTATAAAGAGCACAGAAAAGAGTATCCATACGGGATGTACATTCACTGGCGCCCGGATGGCAGGGGAAATTTGCTCAATTCTGACGGAAGGATTTTAAAGACAATATACAGACAGCATGGTGATTATTTCAACGACGGTTCAAAATACAGGGATGCAGTGGAAGATACAAAGGAAAATATATATGAGTTTATCCGTGAAAGCATGCGTGTTGTGATAGTTGTGGATTGTGAAAATTCTGATGTATACAAGCTGTATGGAGTATTAAAAAACTTAAATTCTGAGCAAATGTCCAAAATAGAAAAAATTATACTCTATGATGATTATCATACATCCTGTGGATGGGACTGGCTGGAAAAATTCATACATATCCCTGTATTCCATGAGGAGGTGGAGCGCGTGACAGACCGAAAGTCGCTTGTTGATATAAAGATGACTGCGGGAGTGTGTGAGGCGTATTATAAGGACAACATAGACTCGTTTATTTTGTGCTCAAGTGATTCGGATTACTGGGGACTTATTTCATCTGTAAAGGATGCTCATTTCCTCGTGATGTACGAATATAGCAAGTGCGGACAGTCAATCAAGGATGCACTTACAAAACGATGTATTTTTCACTGTTCAATAGACGATTTCTATACAGGAAATGCAAGTGATTTAAAGAAAAAAGTCATGATAAATGAATTGAAAAATCTGACAAATGATATTGTCGGAAAGAATGGCTGGGAGATGACAAGACAGATATACGAGAGGACTAAAATTACATCGACAGAGCGAGAAATGAAGGATTTTTACAATAAATATGTTAAGTCATTGAGGTTAAAAATTAATGAGGACGGAGTATTCGAGATTGTGGTCAATGAATATTGATTATCGTAAAACTGTTTTATGTAATTATTGTCGGTCACACATGTATTGTGTGAAGGTTAAGCCTTATTTTAGCGGAAAGAGTGGGAAAGTATGATGAAACCGATGCTTGAAATCTGCTGTGGCAGCTTTTCGGATGTGAAAACAGCATATGAAAATGGTGCGGACAGGGTTGAACTGAACAGTGCCCTATATATGGGAGGGCTGACACCTACACTCGCCAATTTAATATATGCAAAGGAAAAATGCAATATGCCGGTAGTGACAATGGTTCGTCCAAGGGGCGGCGGATTTTGCTATTCGGATGAAGAATACGACATTATGCTTATGGATGCAAAAATTCTTTTAGAGCATGGAGCAGACGGTATTGCGTTTGGATTTCTGACAGAGGAAAAAATGCTTGACAAAAAGCGCACGAAGGAAATGATAGAGCTCATTCATGAGTATGGCAGGGAAGCTGTGTTTCACCGCGCCTTTGATTGCATAGATAATCAGGACAGTGCAGCGGAGAGGCTTATTAGGCTTGGCGCAGATCGTATTCTCACAAGCGGTGGCGCAGCAAATGTATGGGATGGCAGAAAACAGCTTAAGCATCTTCAAAATCAATATGGAAAAGATATTACGATTCTGGCAGGAAGCGGCGTGAATGATACCAATGTGAGAGCACTTATTGAATACACGGGTATTACGCAGGTACACAGCTCGTGTGGCTCATGGAAGTGTGATGTGACAGCAGCGGGCAATGCAGTGGATTTCTCGTATGATGAAGCGATGAAGAACTGCTATCAGTGTGCGGATGCAGGTAAGGTTAGGAAGCTTGCGGAAGAGGTAAGTGGAGTGTAATATTAAAGCAAAAGATTATAGAATTTCGGAGGAAGCAATTAATGGCGGAACAGGAAAATAGTAAGGATTTAATCAGTGTACTTTGGAGTGGCGCTGATGTACTTCGTTCTAAAATGGACGCGAATGAATATAAGAATTATCTTTTGGGAATTGTATTCTATAAATACCTATCAGATTCATTTTTGATAAGAGTATATGATTTGATAAATGATGAGAAACCGGAATCGCTCAAGGTGGCACTCGAGGCATATAAAAATGAGTTGAAGGGTGAATATGCTAATGATTTGCTTGATGAATTAAAGCAGGATCGTAAATATGTAATTGAGCCTGAGCTTACATATACATGTTTTGCAGAGGATGCAAGGAATAATTGCTTTAATCGTGAGCAATTACAGAAAGCGTTCAATAATATTGAGCAGAGCGGAGAGTTGTTTGTGGATTTGTTTTCTGACATTGATTTGTATTCAAGCAGGCTTGGAGCGGGAGACCAGAAACAAAGTGATACAATTGCAGAACTGATAAAGGTAATAGACCAGGCGGATTTGCTCAATTCCGATGGTGAAATACTTGGAGATGCATATGAATATCTGATAGGACAGTTTGCGTCAGAGACCGGTAAGAAGGCGGGAGAATTCTATACACCACAGGCAGTATCAAAAATTCTTACTAGAATAGCAATAACAGGACAGGAGAATGTGAAAGGTTTGTCAATCTATGATCCATGTATGGGCTCAGGTTCGCTGCTTCTTAACGCAAAGAGATACTATAAAGGTGATACAAACTATATAAAGTATTATGGACAGGAACTGAACATGTCTACATATAATCTGGCGAGGATGAATATGTTCCTGCATGATGTAGCTGCGGAGAATCAGAATCTGCATCATGGAGATACTCTTGATGCAGACTGGCCAACTGGTGAGGAAACTGACTTTCACATGGTACTTATGAATCCACCGTATTCTGCAAAATGGAGTGCTGCATCAGGATTTTTACAGGACGAAAGATTTTCAGAATATGGTGTTTTGGCGCCAAAATCAAAGGCTGATTATGCATTTTTACTTCATGGACTTTATCATCTGAAAAGCAATGGAACAATGGCCATCGTTTTGCCACATGGAGTGCTTTTCAGAGGTGCAGCAGAGGAAAAAATAAGAGAAAAGCTCCTTCGTTCAGGAAACATATATGCGGTTATAGGATTGCCGGCTAATTTATTTTATAATACGTCTATTCCTACATGCATTGTTGTCCTTAAAAAGCATAGAGATGGCAGAGATGTACTGTTTATTGATGCGTCAAAGAAGTTCATTAAGGGCAAAAAACAAAACGAAATGTCAGACGAACATATTGATGAAGTTATGGATTTGTATAACAGAAGAGAAACTGTAGACAAAGAATCCTATCTGGCAAGCTTTGATGATATTGAAAAGAATGATTTCAACCTAAACATACCGCGATATGTAGACAATTTTGAAAAGGAAGAGGAAGTCGATATAAATGGTCTGCTCGAGGATATGCAAAAAACAGATGACGAGATAGGAAAGGTCGAAGGTGAGTTTGTGAATTTGTTAAAAGACCTGACATCGTCCGATGAAAATATAATGGCATCGTTGAATCGTTATATTGATATGATTGAGGGGTGATTTGTATGGAAAATCCAAAGATTAGATTTAAAGGGTTTACTAAGGATTGGGAACAGCGTAAGTTTTCTGAATTGGTAACAATTGAGCGTGGTGGATCACCTAGACCGATAGATAAATTTATCACGAATGATGAAAATGGATTGAATTGGGTTAAGATTGGTGATGCTCCAGAACAGGGAAATTATATTACTCAAACAGCAGAGAAAATTAGACCTGAAGGACTCTCTAAAACTAGAGAAGTTCATCCAGGAGATTTGATCTTATCAAATTCGATGAGCTTTGGAAGACCATATATAATGGCGATAGATGGCTGTATTCATGATGGTTGGCTTGCTATTCGAGATACCAAAAAGAACTTTGATTTAAAGTTTCTTTGTACTTTACTTGGAACAGATGGCATGCTCAATCAATATAAGGCTATGGCGGCAGGAAGTACCGTTAATAATCTTAACAAAGAATTGGTGGGTGGCACTACAGTTGCATTTCCAATGGTGGAAGAGCAGATAAAGATTGGAGATTATTTTACTACCCTCGACCACCTCATCACTCTTCACCAGCGAAAGTGTGAACAGACAAAAAAATTGAAAAAATATATGCTTCAAAAAATGTTTCCTCGAAATGGAGCAAAAGTTCCAGAAATTAGATTTGATGGATTTACTTACGATTGGGAACAGCGTAAGTTGGGGGAACTTGGTTCATTGAAGAACGGAATGAACTTTTCTAAAGAGGCTATGGGACATGGTTTTCCCTTTATTAACTTACAAAATATCTTTGGAAACAATGTAATTGATGTTAACAAATTGGAATTAGCTGATGCTACAGAAAAACAATTGTTAGAATATTCATTGCTAAAAGGAGATGTATTATTTGTTCGTTCCTCAGTAAAACTGGAAGGAGTTGGTGAGGCAGCATTGGTGCCAGAAACCCTTGAAAATACAACTTATTCAGGATTTATTATTCGTTTTAGGGATGAATATGGACTAAATAATGATTTTAAAAAATATATATTTGGAACTCAAAAAGTACGAAATCAAATAATGGCTCAAGCAACCAACAGTGCGAATAAAAACATTAGTCAAGGTGTACTTGAAAATCTTACTTTTGAAGTACCATCATTTGATGAACAAGCAAAAATAGGAGAGCATTTCTCCAACCTCGACCACCTCATCACTCTTCACCAGCGCCAGCACAAATTACATCTGAACATGCTTTTATAAACTGTTTTTTATCGTAAGTAACATCGTATCTATACAATGGTTACCATAAATTTGACAACGAATCAAACATAAACCAACCTCAAACAAAGCAAGCCTAATTATGGTTACATCAGCGTAAGCAGTACTAATAAAGTCCAGCTAATAAATGTCAATAGTTAAATGAGAAAAAATCTATTT